>JAEEGJ010001949.1_pt1 | contig 232767 bp, 184 predicted proteins | sample 8958761 | NCBI WGS metagenome assembly JAEEGJ01 (sample SAMN16246546, study PRJNA631951) | gut metagenome | biome: gut microbiome; feature: rumen; material: RS-attached | host: Bos | place: Iran: Karaj | collected 2018-10 | reverse complement strand
GCTATGGTACGCCGTCGTGTATGTCGCACTCGGCCTGGCAATGCTACTGTCGGAATATCTCCTTGGCCCCCAGGCGTCGTGGCTCAGCATCCTGTTGTCCGTTGTCATGGTGCTCTATGTCAATATAACGCTGGTAGTAGGTGTCAGACAGTACGGTCGCTGGCTGCGCGACAACTATGCCGACCTGGAGCATAAGGAGGTGTGGCAGACCTATCTGGTCATGTTGGCCTTCCTGCCGTCTATCTTCTTCTACAGCTTTTTCAATGTCGATAGAGTCTTCGATTTCCTGTTGGAGGTAGTCAATATCCCGCTGTTTTTCATCCTGCTGTGGCGCGTAGAGACGCTGCAGGACCTCGAAGAATCCGTCGAAGAGCCTTTCGAAGATGGTGCCGCCGAGTCTGCCTCTACCACCCAGTTTGCCAAAATCGAGTTGATGTTACAGCAGAACTGCATCGACACACAGTATTATCTGCAGCACGACCTGTCGCTGACTCATCTGGCCAAGCACATTGGTACCAACAACACCTACCTCAGCCGCTATTTTGCCTATAAGGGCATCACCTATAATACCTATATTAATACCCTGCGCATAGCGCACTTCATGCGTCTCTACCAGACAACCATCAAGACCAGGCAGTATGTCACGGCCGCAGAACTGTCGTACGAAAGCGGATACAAAAGCTACAGTACCTTCAGCGTGGCCTTCAAACAGATCAATGGGCAGACGGTCAAGTCGTGGATGAAGCAGCAAGAATAGCCGTCGTTTACGTTTTTGTTACCTCCCGATGTGATGGCTGACGTCCGGTTCGACTTGCAGAATCTTGAAAAAAGTCGCAGAATCTTATATTTTTGCCGTTGAAAGTGCGGTTTTCTTGTATTTTCATCTATTAAATAAGTATTTTTGTGCTTAAATACTAAAGTAACATTATGATGAATTACAAAAAATTCTTATCATTTGCACTGCTTGCAGCCGGCATTCTGACAATGGTCAGTTGCAGCAATGCGACAAAAGAAAATGCCCAAGGCAATCAAAATCCAGATTTCAAAGTCAAGAAGGTGACTGACTATCTGTACGAAGCCACATTTGAGAATGATTTCGACTATTCACTCAGCAAAGCCGGATTTGAGAAGTACAGACCAGATTTGCCTGCTTGCTCTTCCATTTCTCTGGGTGACTTCAGAGGCCGCAATCTCGACTGGTACTTTGAAAACGGTTCCGAGTTTGTGATTCGTGCAAGCAAAACTGACAAACGTCACGCTTCACTTGCCGTTGTCTCAGCGGCATTCCTGTCGAACGAGATGGCAGGCGACGGACAGTACCACAAAGAGTTTGAACTGTTGCCATATTATACTATGGATGGCATTAACGATTCTGGTATATGTGTCAACCTCAACGTAGTTCTCTTCCAGGAGTTTGGCAAATGGCAGATGAAAACAGAGACACAAGACGACGACATGGTGGAATTAATGGCACCACGAATCATCCTTGACAACTGCGGCTATCTTACCGACATCATTCCAGTCATGGAAAAATACGACTGGTTCTCATTAGGAACTGGTTTTGAGACACACCTGATGGTTACCGGACCTCGCTCAGCCGACGATAATACTGTAAGCACCGTGATATTAGAATATATTCCGTTCACCGAGGGTGGCAAGAGCTTCCGTAAGCTGTGCTGCATTTCACAAGACGAAAAGGACATCGCTGTTGTTGGCGGAGACAAAGCTCGTTTCCATCATAGCAAGGGCGAAATTTTCATCATGACAAACTTCAACCTCTGGCAGTTCGATGCCTCACTCGACCGCAAGGGCCGTCTGCTCTCAGCCACCGAGCATCCTGTTGGATTTGAGCGCTACGAGATTCTGGAGGCTGCTGCCAATACCGCATACGAAATCATCGGCGGACCGGACAGCCTTACCTTCCAGCACATGCAGGATATCATGTACACTGTCAACTACTCCAACATGTACAACATCTATCAGGATAACTTCTGGTATTCCGAATCAATGCCTGAACTGATTACCAAAGAAGACCTCATCAACGCTACCGACGAGCAGAGAAGTCCTCACGGCGACCTCAACAACCTCATCAAGGGCAAGGACAACTGCTTCATAAATGGCTTCAAGGAAACTTTAAGGAGCTGGGGAAACAGAGACAGAAAGGTGAAGAACACCCTCTGGGAGACACTCCACACATCTATCTACAACTACGAGACCCGCAGCTTGCAAGTAGGAGTCCGCGAAGGAGCTGTCTATTATAAATATAGTCTTTAAACTATAAACTCTAAACTTTAAACATTAAACTAATAAAAATATGCGTTACAAAAAATTCTTATCATTTACACTGCTTGCAGCCGGTATGCTGACAATGGTCAGTTGCAGCAACACTTCAAAGGGAACCTCACAAGGTTTCGTCAGCAACAAGTCATGGGAATATGAAGTTGTAAAACACAAAAACTTCAATGATTTAGGCAAATATGTCATCGAAATTCCCGACTACACAGATGCTTCTAACGTGGAAAAAGGACTTGCACTTATTAACTCCCAGTTCGACAAGCTGGAACTAGCCGGAGCAGGATGCACAGCCATGGCCAAGAAGAACAGCAAGGGCGAAGTCATTTTCGGCCGCAACATGGACCTGGACATCTCGCAATGCCCCGCCTTTATCTTCAAGACCACCTTCGGCAAGTATAAGAACTTCGGTGTCACCTATTTGCCTCACGCCTACCCCATTTATACCGACATACAGCAAATGGACGAGCTTCCTGAGGCTTTGGTTAATATGATTCCTTACCTTGCCACCGACTGCATCAACGAAATGGGACTCTATGTTGAGACGAATCTCCGCGAAAGGGACGACAAACTCCTGAACGTCGGACTGCATTCCATTCATGGAGAGACAACTCGCGCCGACGGCAAGCCCTGGAGCGAACTGCGCGCCCCAACAGTTTCAGCAACCCAGCTGATATCACAAAACTGCGCTACCGTCAAAGAGGCTATTGAATTCTTGGAAAACAGCTATGACTGGTACACCATGGCTCCATACAGTGGTGGCTATACCATGATTAATATGGCCTTCCTCGTTGGTGACGCGACAGGCGAATACGGACTTATCGAGATTGCTCAGGACAGAATTAGCTACATTCCATACCAGTTCGGTCAAGCCAACTACTACATCACACCAAAATGGTCAGCTTTGCAGTCATGGGGACCAGGCTATGGCCGTTTAGACATGGTGTCGAAAGTAATCGAGACTCCTCAAACACTGGATGAAATGATGGATGCCATGAAACCTATCATGTGGCGCAACGAGACACTGTGGCTCGGCCAGTCAAAGCGCATGGACGACAAGCAGCATCAGCACCCTTACGACCAAGTAGTCTTCATGGACGACAAAGGCAATCCAAGCCTCGACTGGCGTAGCGAATATGTCTTCCAATGCCCAATACTGGAAGATGGACGCATGCTGCTTCCTGCACAAATCTATGAGGATGCCAAGAAGAGCATCAGCTACGACCCGAAAATCAAGGAGTATTTCGACGACGCTATCAAGAGAGGTCAGATTATTGTCGACGACGGCAGCATCAAGTTTGAGGTAGAAGGCAAGAAGTACACGCTCGAACAACTGACTCAAATCTATAAAGATTATAGCAAGTTGACTGACAATGCCAAGCTGCTCGAGTTGTATCCTTATGAAGTCGCCTACCGTAATCTTATCCTGAGAATGGACAACTACTGGCTGCACAACGACGACCATTTCGAGGCCGCAAAAGCTCTAGCCTATTCTCAGATTCACATCCGTTACAACGACAATGGCGAGTTCGACATAAACTGCCAGAGCAAGTACGATAAACTCCGTGCTTTCTACGGCATGGGTGTCGAGAAGGACGAGAAGCCCCTGCGCGACGACGGCCACATCTGGACTACCAGTCTGAACGTCGGTGCCAACTGCGCACAGAAGGAAATGAAGGTTCGTTTCTGGGAAAACGACGACATAGTCTATCACGTTAAGTTCTAGACCTTAGACTTTAGACCTTAGCTGTACTGTCCGAGAACATACAGCTGGGGTCTTTTTTTAGTCTTTAGTGGAGCGAAGCTCCCGTCATGTCGACCGAGCGCAGCGAGTGGAGACATCTCATGAACCGCAAACTTTAAACTTTAAACTAATAAAACTGCCTCTAAACTATAAACATTACACTCTAAACTTTAAAAATATGAGTTACAAGAAACTATTATCAATGGTCTTGCTAGCAGCCGGTATGCTGACAATGGTCGGTTGCAGCGCGACAAAAGAAACCTCACAAGGTTTCAAAGGCGAGAAATTATGGGAATATGAAGTTGTAAAACACAAGAACTTCAATGATTTAGGCAACTACGTCATCGAACTTCCCGACTATACAGATGCCTCTGTCCAAGCAAAGGGACTGGCTCTGATAAACGACCGTCTTGACCATGGTGAGATGCCAGCCGCACCTGGCGGATGCACATCTATGGCCAAACTCAACAAAAAGGGCGAAGTCATCATCGGCCGCAACATGGACCTGACAATCTCACAGGATCCTGCCTATGTCTATAGGACCACCTACGGCAAGTACAAGAACTTCTGTGTAACATATTCACCTGGCGGATTCCTGCATTACGCCGACATACAGCAGATGGATGAGTTGCCAGAACAGTGGCTTTGCCAGCTTATATACAGCGCCTGCGACTGCTTCAACGAGAAAGGTCTGTACATTGAATACAACCAGCGCGAACCAAACGAAGCACTCATCAACTACGGTCTGCATAGCGCTCACGGCGACAAAACTCGTCCCGACGGAACACCTTGGGAGCGCGTCTGCATAGCCGCTATCACACAATTGGTGTCTCAGAACTGCGCTACAGTAAAAGAAGCCATCGAGTATATCAATAACAGCTACGATTGGTACACTCCGATGCTTCCAAAGGACGATCCGTTGGCACACTATTCAGGATGGAATTTCTCATGCATGATTGGCGACGCTACAGGCGAGTTCGGCATTATTGAGATTGCCCAGGATGAGGTCAGCTATATTCCTTATCAGTATGGTCAAGCAAACTTCTACATCACACCTAGGTGGACTACAATCGACTATTACGGCACAGGCATGGGCCGTCTGGATATGGTCTCTAAAGTTATCGTAGATGTCGAGACAATCGACGATGCCATGAAGGCCATGGAGCCTATCATGTGGTGCAACGAGTCACTGTGGATAGCCTATGCTGAACGCAAGGGGAATCAGGTACTCTTCAAAGACGACAAAGGCAATCCTGCTCTCGACTGGCGTGGCGACTATGTTGGCGAATGGCCAGTATTGAACGACGGCCGTCTAGTCATCAGCAAGCAGATTTACGATGAAGCTGTTGCCAGCACCTATGATCCTAAAATCAGGGAATATTACGATGAAGCAATCAAGCTGGGACATCTGGTAGTAGACAACGACGGAACGCTTATGAATTGCCAGCCAGGCAGCGAGGCCTACAATAAGCTTCGTAGAAACATGGACAATGCATGGGTTCATGACCCTGATAATTTTGAAGCTCTCAAAGCCAGAGGCTATGGCAAATTGCATACCCGTTATAACGAAAATGGCGAGTTCGATCCTAACAGCAGCAGCATGTACGAAAAGATGATCGCATTCTTCGGCATGGGCGTGGAAAAGAATGAGAAGCCATTCCGTGATGCTGCCGGCATATGGTCAAGCAGTGTAAACTCAGGTATCAACTGCGCACAGAAGGAAATGAAGGTTCGTTTCTGGGAAAACGACGACATAGTCTATCACGTCAAGTTCTAGACCTTATATGTCATGTATCATAAATGATTTTCAATAATAGGAGATAATCAAATGAGAAAACTATCAAGACTAGCCGCTGCTTTTGCGGTATGTATAACAGTTGCCGCCTCACTTGTGTCATGCGGTTCAAAACAAACAACCAATAATACCGCAGGCCCAGTATTTGAAAAGACCTGGAAAGGTGATGTTGTAGAGCACAAGAATTTCAAAGACCTTGGCAATTATGTCATCGAACTGCCCGATTTTACTGATCCTGCTGCTTTGCAAGCTTCACTCAACGCCCTTAATGCCGCTGACGACGGTGGCTTGCTAGCCAAGTTCGGATGCACCAGCATGGCCAAGAAAAACGACAAGGGTGAGGTGATCTTCGGTCGTAATACGGACCTGGACATCTCACAGAAATGCGCCTATTTGTTCAAGACCACTTTTGGCAAGTACAAGAACTTCTGCGTTGCCTATACGCCCGGCTTACTGCTTGACTATGCCGAGTTGCAGAAAAAAGATTTCCTGGAACAGAGCGAGATCAACAAAATCATCTGTGGCTGTTGTGATGCTTTCAACGAAAAGGGCCTGTATATCCAGGCTAACATGCGTGAGGAGACCGCCAAGACCCTTTGCTATGGTCTGCATTCATCACACGGCGAGAAAACCCGCGCCGACGGCACCCCATGGAGCGAACTGCGCGCCCCCACACCTGCTATCAGTCAGATTGTAACACAAAACTGCGCTACCGTCAAGGAGGCCGTCGAGTTTATCAAGAACAGCTACGACTGGTACAGCTTCACACCTAACGATGTAATAAATATAGGTTTGGGCCATAACAACTTAGCCTTTATGATTGGCGATGCCACCGGTGAGTATGGTCTTATCGAGATTGCTCAGGACGAAGTCCACTATATACCTTATCAGTTTGGCCAGGCCAACTTCTATATCGATCCTAAATGGGATGCGCTCGATCCTATCGGAGCCGGCGTAGGCCGTTTGGAGAGGGTTTTGGAAGTGATTGACACTCCTCAGACCTTGGAAGAGATGATGGATGCCATGAAACACATCATGTGGCGTAACGAGACCCTTTGGATTGGTGAGTCCCATCGTGTGACCGACGGCACTGCCCTGCATCCATTCAACCAGATTGTCTTCCAGGATGACCAAGGTCAGCGCCAAATTGACTGGCGTGGTGAATACGTGACCATGTGGCCCGTGATGAACGACGGCCGCGTGCTGGTGGAAGCCTGGATGTATGAAGAGGCCAAGAAGAGCACCTACGACCCGAAAATCAAGCAGTATTTCGACGATGCCATCAAGACGGGCGTCATGGTGATTGACGACGGCTCCATCAAGTTCAATGTCAATGGCAAGAATCTGACCCTGACCGAGTTGCGCACCAAGAGCGATGAATATATGGCATGCACCGATCCCGACAAACGTGCCAAGCTAGAACCATATTACAGCGAGTACCGATTCTTGATTGAAAACCAAAACAACTTCTGGTGCCATAACGACCCACATTTCGAGGCAATTAAGGCCCTCGCCTATGCGAAAATCCACATCCGCCGCAATGCTAAAGGCGAGTTCGATCCAAACAGTATGAGCCAGTACGAGAAACTGCTTGCCTTCTACGGCAAGGGTGTTGAGAAGGACGAGAAGCCCCTGCGCGACGCTGCCGACATCTGGACTACCAGTCTGAACATTGGTACCAACTGCGCCAAGAAGGAGATGAAGATCCGCTTCTGGGAAAACGACGAAGTCATCTATCACTTCAAGTGGTAATAAGCGTTCGATTTATTTTTCAGTTTTTATAACCTAAATAAAAACTAAAAATTATGGCAAAAACATTTAGAATGAACAAGTTAGCTTTCTTGTTCCTGGCGATTGGGTGCTTGTTGCTCACCTCACCAGCCATGGCACAGAGAGTCAAGGGTACCACCCCCAAACAGGACGGCTTCCGCATGCCCGGCGAATTTGAAAAGCAGAAACAGGTCTGGATGGTCTGGCCCGAACGGACGGACACCTATCGCGATGGTGCCAAGCCTGCGCAGCAGACCTTCGTCAATGTGGCTACCGCCATTTCTCAATTCGAGCCTGTGACGATGCTGGTTTCTAGAGCTCAGTACGCTAACGCCCGTGCCCGTCTGCCGGAGTATATCCGCGTGGTGGAAATGAGCAATAACGATGCCTGGGCGCGTGACACCGGTCCCACCTTCCTCGTTAACGACAAAGGAGACGTGCGTGCCTGCGACTGGGAGTTCAATGCCTGGGGCGGATTGGTGGACGGCCTCTACTTCCCCTGGGACGATGACGATAAGGTAGCTCAGAAGATCTGCGAGCTGGAAGGAGTTGCCAGCTACCGCACGGACGGCTTCGTGCTCGAAGGCGGTGCCATCCATGTCGATGGCGAGGGTACGGTGCTCACCACCGAGATGTGTCTGCTCAGCAAGGGACGCAATCCCCACATGAACAAGCAGCAGATCGAGGACAAGCTGAAGGAATACCTGAATGCAGAGAAAGTCATCTGGATTAAGGATGGACTTGATCCTAATGAGACAAACGGCCATGTGGATATCATCGCCTGCTATGTCCGTCCGGGAGAGGTGGCCTGCTGCTGGACCGACGACCCCAAACACCCCTATTATAGGGAGTGCCAGGAAGCCTACAAGACCCTCAGCAAGGCAACGGATGCCAAAGGTCGCAAGCTGAAGGTATGGAAGCTGACCATGACCAAGAAGCCGGTCTATATACAGGGTGCCGAGACCATTGACCAGACAGATGGTGCGATTCCCCGTAAAAACGGCGAACTCTGCGATGCTTCCTACATGAACTTCCTGATTGTCAACGGCGGTGTGATTGTTCCCCAGTATGGTGACGAATACGATGCCTTGGCGCTGAAACAGCTGCAGGAGATGTTCCCCGATCGCAAGGTCGTCGGTGTCAACACGATTGAACTCATCTACGGCGGCGGCAACATCCATTGCATCACCCAGCATCAGCCGGCAGGAATCGCCCGCTAATCCCCCGAAGGTGAAGAACGACCTTTGGGAGACACTCCACACCTCTATCTACAACTACAAGACCCGCAGCTTGCAAATAGGAGTCCGCGAAGGAGCTGTCTATTATAAATATAGTCTTTAAACTATAAACTCTAAACTTTAAACATTAAACTAATAAAAATATGCGCTACAAAAAATTCTTATCATTTACACTGTTGATAGCAGGTATGCTTACAGCAGTCAGTTGCAGCAATGCATCCAAAGAGGATGTAGCAGGACAACACAACATCCAAGTAACCAAGGTATCGAACTATCTGTATGAGACTACGCTCGACTATGATTATGACATCGACGAGGGCAAGGAGCTGATAGAGAAGAACGAGCCTGTCATGGGCGGTTGCTCGAGCATCAGTATCGGCAACCGGCGTGCCCGCAACTTCGACTGGCTGTTCTCCAACGGCATCGTGGTGATGGTCCGCAGCACCAAGACAGAAAACCGCCATGCCTCCATCGCCGTCTCTCCGCTGATCAAGCTGGATGAAGATATCGCCAAGGACGGAAAGTACCATGAGCTGTATGAGCTGTTGCCCTATATCTCGGTCGATGGCACCAACGATGCTGGCATCAGCATCAATACCAATGTCGTCAACAGAGACCAGCTGGGTCATTGGGAAATGAAGACCGAGGCCACAGACGATGACCTCACTGAGCTCCTGATACCCCGACTCATCCTCGACAACTGCAGCAATCTTTCAGAGATTATCCCCCTGCTGGAAAAGTACGACTGGATATCCATGCCGAAGTTAGAGACCCACATGATGGTCACTGGTCCCCGCTCTTCCGATGATGCCACCGTCACGACTGCTGTCCTCGAGTTCGTTCCCTTCACCGAGGGTGGCAAGACCTACCGCCGGCTGTGCTGCATCTCACAGGACGAGAAGGACATAGCCATCGTCGGTGGCGATGCTGCACGCTTCTGGCACAGCAAGGCCGACATCTTCATCATGACCAACTTCCACCTCTGGCATTTCGAAGCCGACAAGGACCGCAAGGGCCGTCTGCTCTCAGCCACCGATATCCCCATGGGCTTCGAGCGCTACGAGACCATCGAGGAAGCCGCCCAGGCAGCCATCGCCGTCATCGGCGGCAAGGACAAGGTGACCAGTCAGCAGATGGAGGACATCATCCACAGCGTGCACTATACCAGGAATTACGACCTCAACAGCAGCAACTTCTGGTACACCGAGACAGCTGACGTCTATCCCGGCCGTGAGGCACTCATCAACGCCACACCGCTGCAGCGCAGTCCACATGGTGACATCAACAATCTCATCCCCGGCAAGGACAATGTCTTCATCAACTTCGTTAAGAACGACCAGGTTACGCGTGCAAAACGAGACAGGAAGGTGAAGAACGACTTCTGGGAGAGTGTGCATACCACCATCTATAACTATGAGGAGCGCACCATCAAGATTGCTGTTCACGAAGGCTCCGACTACCGCGAGTATAAGTTGTAATATATTCATTTGACAGCGATGAAAAGAATGAGATTATGGATGCTGGCCGCCATCCTATTATGCGGAACCATGGGAATGCTGACGAGTTGCCAGCATTCTTCCAAAGCCGACCTTGTGGTCTATGGTAAGATATACACCGCCGAAGGAAACCAGCTCGCTGAGGCCTTCGCCGTGAAGGACGGCAAGTTTGTCTATGTCGGCGACAAGGCTGGTGCCGAAGCCTTTGTCACCGAAGGCAAGACCGAGGTGGTGGACTATAGTGGCCAGGGCCTCGTTATGCCCGGCTGCGGCAATGCCCATGCACATTACTCCAATGCCTATGGCCTCGAGTCTTCCGGTACGTTTATACCTCTTGAAACCACCCCTGAGCAGTTCCTGAAGGAAATCCTGCCCGAGGCTGTCAAGAAGGCCCGGGCCAGTGGGGCGACAACCGTCTCCGGCTACGGCTGGAACCTGCCGAAATTCCTGAAAGACATGCCCACCCGCCAGGACTTGGACAAGGTGTGCAGTGACATTCCCATCTACTTTGCTGACAACGAAGGTCACAAGGCCCTTGTCAACACCCTCACGCTGGTCAATGCCGGCATCATGAAGGCCGACGGCACGGTGCTGAAGAAGGAGATGCGTGGCGGCGAGATCGTGATGGGTGCCGACGGCACACCTACCGGTTACCTGAAGGAGCAGGCCAGTCCCTTTGTGCGCTCCACGCTGGATACCGACAAGCTCTATTCCGTCGAAATGGCCAAGGAGAACCTGCCCAGAATCCAGGAGCGGCTGTGGGCTGAGGGCTACACCATGTACATGGACGGCATCTCAAACTATTTCTATAACAACAGCTTCTATCAGGCTGCCCAGGAGCTGGACCAGGAAGGCAAACTGCAGCTGGTACTGGGCACGGCCTACGAGATGGAGAGCTGGATGGACATCGACGAAGCCCTGCAGAAGGCCGCTGACGCCAAGAAATATGCCTCTACACGCGTGGTACCCAACTGGATTAAACTCTTCATGGACGGTACGGTGGAGAGTGGTACTGGCTTTACAGAGACCCCTTATCCTGACGGCAGCCACGGCATAGCCAACTGGGAGGAGCAGGAGTTCACCGACATCACGCGCAAGGCCAACGAAAAAGGTCTCACCATCCATGTCCATGTCATGGGCGACAAGGGTGTCCGCCGTGTCATCAACGCCCTTGAGAAAGGCGGCAAGAAAGAGCTGCGCAACACCCTGGTGCATGTCTTTGACGTCTTCCCCGAGGATTACAAGCGCATGGCCGACAACAACATCTATGTCACCTCAGGCGTCATCTGGCACCACAATCCGAATACGCCCACTGGCGACTTGTCACCTGTAGGCAAGGAGGATAGGAAATATCCCATGAAGTCGTTCTTCGACAACGGCATCTCCACGACCATCCACTCCGACTATCCCGCCACCTGTGGCAGTCCCGACGACCCCTTCGGCATCATGGAGATAGCTGTGACCGGCGTGATGGCTGGCGAGGACGGTGAACCTTTTTGGACCGAGGAGTTAGTCACCCGCGAGCAGGCACTCGCCGCCATGACCATCAACTGCGCCAAGCAGATGTTCCTGGAGAACGAGCGCGGCAGCATCAAGGAAGGCAAGTATGCCGACTTCCTGCTCGTTAACAAAGACGTGCTGACCTGTCCTGTGAACGAGATTCACGAGGCCAAGCCCACCGCCACTTACTTCGAGGGAAAGAAGGTGTATTCCAAATAAGACATCCAACAAAGAATACTACATCTTTCGCAAGTCAAACCAAAAAGAAGAAAGAAATGAAACAGACAATTATTCTCGGCAACATCATTGCTACCGTCATTGACGGCGAGGAGGTCTATAAGGCATAAATAAACATTATATACTTATAACAAACAAAGAATTATGAAACAGACAATTATTTGTAAGCGTATCGGGAAGATGCTATCCCGTGTCGCAGTGACGAGTGTTGTACTCGCAATGGGCATGCTTTCCAGCTGCGCGGTGAGTGACAATCCTGGTAAGGACGAAAAGAGTGGTGCCGACCTGGTGGTCATCGGCAAGATTTTCACTTCTGAGAATAATCAGATGGCGGAGGCCTTTGCCGTGAAGGGCGGCAAGTATGTCTATGTAGGCGACAAGAAGGGTGCCGAGCAGTATATCCTGAACGGCAAGACCGAGGTGGTCGATTACAGCGGCAAGGGTCTGGTGATGCCCGGCTGCGGCAACGGTCATTCCCATTATTCAATGCCCATTGCCCTGCGTGATGTCGGAACGAAGGTCGGCGGGAATGCCAGTCCGGAGAAATTCCTGACGGAAATCCTTCCCGCTGCGGTCAAGAAAGCCAAGGAGACAGGGGCAACGTCTGTCTTCGGCTACGGCTGGCGTCTCTTGGACTTCCAGGATAACATGCCTACCCGTCAGCAAATGGATGCCATCTGCAATGATCTTCCTATTTACATTTCAGACGATGAACAACATAAGGCACTGGTCAATACCGTCATGTTGGTGAAGGCTGGTATTATGAAGGAGGACGGCACGGTGCTCAAGAAAGATAAGGATATCCGCGGCGGCGAGATTGTGATGGGTGCCGACGGCACTCCTACCGGTTATCTGAAGGAACAGGCCGGCACTTTCACCCGTTCGCACTTGGACTACGAAAGTCTCTTTACCATTGACATGGCAAGCGGCATCATTCCAGAAATCGAAAAGCTGCTGTTGGCTGAAGGCTATACGATGTATATCGATGGCTGGGGCAACTATTTCTTTAACACCAATTTCTATAAGGCCGCCCAGCAAATGGACAAGGCGGGCGACTTGCACATGGTATTGGGTCTGACCTACGAAATTGAAAGTTGGACGGATGTGGATGCAGCGTTGAAAAATGCCGCCGACGTCAAGAAATACGCTTCCACGCGCGTAAAACCGAACTGGATCAAGCTCTTTATGGACGGCACGGTGGAAACGGGTACGGGATTTGTGGAGCCGCTCTATCCTGACGGTCATCAGGGACTGGCCAACTGGGAAGAAGAGGAACTGACCGAAATGACGCGTAAGGCGAATGCCGACGGTGTGACCATGCACGTACATGTCATGGGTAACAAGGGTGTCACCCGCGTTGTCAACGCCTTCGTCAATGGTGGACAGGACGAAATGCGCAACACGCTGGTACACGTGCGTAATGTCAACGATGAGGATTATAAGCGCATGGCAGAGCACAACATCTATGTCACCTCAGGTGTAATTTGGCATCACATGCCAACTGGTACAATTGAAATACTGAAGACCATGGTTCCTGTAGGCATGGAGGACAAGTCTTACCCCTTTAAATCGTTCTTCAACAACAACATCCCTGTGAGCATCCACTCTGACTATCCAGCATTGAGCGGCAGTCCCGACGATCCCTTCGGTATCATGGAGATTGCTGTGACAGGTGTACTTTGGTCAGAGAATGGCACGCCTTGGTGGCCAGAGGAACTCGCTACTCGTGAGCAGGTCCTCACTGCCCTGACCATCAACTGTGCCAAGCAGATGTTCATTGAGAATGAGAGAGGCAGCATCAAGGAAGGCAAGTATGCCGACTTCCTGCTCGTTAACAAAGACGTGCTGACCTGTCCTGTGAACGAGATTCACGAGGCCAAGCCCACCGCCACCTACTTCGAGGGCAAAAAGGTGTATGCCCAGCAGTAAGAACTACCCTAGATGTTTAACATAACGATATGAAAAGAATGAGAAAAACTATGAGACATTTGGCCGTCTGCCTACTGACTGCCTTCGCGGCCACCACCTTCGTGGCCTGCGGTGAAAAAGAATCATCAGCTGCCGGTGGTGGTACCGGCGAGAAACTGTGGAAGTCGGAAACCAAGGAGTACAAGAACTTCACGGACCTGGGCAACTACGTCATCCAGATGCCCGACTACGACGATGCTGCCAACGAGCAGGAAGGACTGGCTGTCCTGAACAGCTCCTGGGACCAGCTGAAGATGGTAGGCGGAGGATGTACCGCCATGGGCAAGAGAAACAGTAAGGGCGAGCTCATCTTCGGCCGTAACATGGACCTGGACATCTCACAATGTCCCGCCTTTATCGTCAAGGTCACCTACAGCAAGTACAAGACCTTTGGCGTGGCCTACCTGCCCCATGCCTATCCCCATTATGCCGATATCCTGGAGAAAGGTGAGATGGAGCAGGAACTGGTGAACAGGATACCCTTCCTGACCACCGACTGCCTGAATGAAAAGGGTCTCTATATCCAGTCCAATCTGCGCGAGAGGGACGACAGACTCTCCAACTACGGACTGCACAGCACCCATGGCGAGAAGACGCGCAGCGACGGCAAGCCCTGGAGCGAGCTGCGGGCTTCCACCGTTTCAGCAACCCAGCTGGTAGCCCAGAACTGTGCCACCGTCAAGGAAGCCATCGAGTTCCTCAAGAACAGCTACGACTGGTACACCATGGCACCCTCTGAGGGACAGAGCAAGATCAACATGGGCTTCCTCATCGGCGATGCCACCGGCGAGTACGGCGTCATCGAGATTGCCCAGGACGAGGTCAGCTACATCCCCTATCAGTTTGGTCAGGCCAACTACTACCTCACCCCGAAGTGGGGATCGCTGCAGACTTGGGGCCCTGGCCAGGGCCGACTGACTATGGTTTCGCAGGTCATCGAGAAACCGCAGACCCTGGAGGAGATGATGGATGCCATGGTGCCCATCATGTGGCGTAACGAGATCCTGTGGCTCGGCCAGTCACACCGCAAGACCGACAGCCATCAGCACCCCTACAGTCAGATAGCCTTTACGGACGACAAGGGCAATGCCACCCTCGACTGGCGCAGCGAATATGTCTTCCAATGCCCAATACTGGACGACGGCCGCATGCTGCTGCCTGCAGAGATGTACGAGGCAGCCAAGCAGAGCACCGCTTACGACCCGAAGATCAAGGAGTATTTTGACGACGCCATCAAGCGCGGTCAGCTGGTCGTGGACAACGGCAGCTTCAGGTTCAGCGTCAAGGGCCAACAGCTCACGCTGGCTCAGCTCACGGCAAAGTACAACGAGTACAAGCAGGCAACGGATGCCGCCCAGAAGGCCGCCCTGCAGCCCTATGAGGACGAGTACCGCCGCATCACGCTGAAGATGGATAACGGCTGGATACACAACGACGACCACTTCGAGGCCGCCAAGGCTCTGGCCTACGCCCAGATACACATCCGCTACAATGACCAGGGCGTGTTCGACATGAACAGCATGAGCAAGTACGACAAGCTGCTGGCCTTCTACGGCATGGGTGTCGAGAAGGACGAGAAGCCCCTGCGCGACGACGGTCAGATCTGGACCACCAGTCTGAACATTGGTACCAACTGCGCCACAAAGGAAATGAAGATTCGCTTCTGGGAAAACGACGATATCATCTATCACGCTAAATTTTAATTAGTCTTTAGTCGTTAGTCTTTAGTCTTTAGCCTTAGCTGTTTTGTCCGAGAACATGCAGCTAAGGCTTTTTATTTAGCTATTAGCTGGAGCGAAGCTCTTTTCAGTTGTTCTGTTCTCTAAACTCTAAACTTTAAACTATTATAATATATTATTTTTTTGTTATTTAATTTTTTCTTATCTTTGCGCATATATAATTAATCATAACTAATGAGTTACAAGAAACTATTATCAATGGCACTGTTAGCAGCTGGTATGATTACAATGGTCAGTTGCAGCGATGGCGCCAAGGAAACAACTCAATGCCAAGAAAATCAATAAGCTTTCCGCTAAGGAATTGCTAATCACCCGCAACGACGTGGCATCATTACTAACAGCAATCAAATCCCTTCTTTAACTAACACCGAACAGCTAATGGCTAATGGCTAATGGCTAATGGCTAATGGCTAATGACTCTTTTTCGGCTGCCATGCCGTGATAATTACTGCGCTCAAAATCAGCACGATTCCTATTGCAAGGCGAAGGCCGAATGGCTCGTTGAAGACAAATATTCCGATCAAGACGGCTGTCAGAGGTTCCAGAGCACCGAGAATGGCCGTTGGGGTTGCTCCCACGTATTTCGAGGCGTAGACCATCAGGACAAGCGACAAAGTTGCTGGAACGACGGCTAGCCATGAGGCATAAAACCAGCTCACGGCGTTGTGAGGTAAACGCAGAGGCTGTCCGGTAAGCCAAGCAAACACTGCCATTCCGACCGCGCAGTAAAGCACCACGTAGAAGTTGATCTTAAACGACGACATCTCAAGCGGACAACGGTTCACAACTATGATGTAGATAGCATATGTGAGAGCCGAAACAAGCACCAAAATCACACCAAAGGTGTCCAAAGTGCCGCCCGCATCGTTCCAGTAAAGCAAAAGCACGCCTACAAGCGACAAAACGATGGCTATGACGGTCTTATATCCGGCTTTCTCCTTGAAAAACAGGCCCATTATCACCGCTGTCATGATAGGATAAGTGAACAAAAGTGTGGACGCTACACCAGCCGCTATGTATTTGAAACTGAAATACAGCGTCATAGAAGAAGCCGTAAAAAGCAGTCCTAGAGCAGTCAAAGTACCAAACTCCCTCTTAGTCACTTTAAGGCTTTCCTTTCTGATAATCAATATAATAGAGATGATAATCCACGCCATGCTGAAACGGCTGAACAGAACCGAATTGGTGTTCATCCCCTGCTCGTAGAGCTTAAGAGCACCCAACGGATTTGTGCCGTAGAACACCGCTGCGAGAATGCCGCAGATCGTTCCAAAAAACTTTTTATTCGATGTAATATTTTGCATAAAACCAGATTCCCCAAAAACGGTGCAAAAGTAGTAAAAAGTCTTTAGACTCCAGTCTCTAGTCTTTAGTTTTTTTGTCGGGACTTATTATGTTGATTTTTGATACCTTTCGCAGAAATGCGACTTACCACAAGGTACTGATAATATTTCCGGGACGTCTATTGATGATTTTTGGTGTCATTCGCAGAAAAACGACCTACCACCAGGTACTGTGAGTTTTTCGAGAAGGATACCAAAAATCCTTATCACTGTTATTTTCAGAATTACGACTTAACATCGGGTACTGAGAGCATTTCGAGAAAGGTGTCAAAAATTCTTATAACTCTTTAAAAACTATATGAACTTTTTACTATATTTGCAAAAAGTTTTTTGAAAACATGGCGGAAGAATTCATTGAAGACAACAATCTGGAAGACAACGAGTTAGACTTTACCACAAACGTTAATCCCGTCGACTACACTGACGAAGCCATTCAGCATCTGTCGTGGAACGAGCACATCCGCAAACGTCTTGGCATGTACATCGGCAAGGCGGGCGACGGCTCTGCTCACGACGACGGTATCTACATCCTGTTGAAGGAAATCGTCGACAACAGTATTGACGAGTTCAACATGGGCGCCGGCAAGGTGATTGAAATCGACATCAGCGACGGTCGCGTGCGTGTGCGTGACTACGGCCGTGGTATACCTCTCGCCTCTCTGAAAGACTGCATGGGCCAGATGAACACCGGCGGCAAATACAACACCGGAGCGTTCAAGAAAGCCGTTGGTCTGAACGGCGTGGGCGCCAAAGCCACCAACGCCGCATCTTCCTACTTCCGCGCACAGGCCTTCCGTGACGGCATGACAAAAATAGTCGAGTTCTCAAAAGGCGAACTGTTGTCTGAAACCGATATAATTCCTACCGATCAGAAAAACGGCACAGAGATAACTTTCGTGCCGGATGCCGAACTGTTCGGCAACTACCACTTCCTTATGGAATACGTGGATGAGATGGTGTGGAACTACGCTTTCCTCAACAGCGGGCTCACCCTCATACTCAACGGCCAGAAATATCACGCCAAAAACGGTCTGCTCGACCTTTTGACACGTAAAATCGGAAAGATTGAGAGTTGCGCCTACCCCATCATCCACATCAAGGAAGGCGACTTCGAATGCGCTTTCACCCATTCCAACGTCACATCCAACGAGGAGTATTTCCCGTTTGCCAACGGACAGTACAACCCTCTGGGCGGCACGCATCTCAACGTGTTCCGTGACGCCATAGCCAAGACAATCCGCGAGTTTTACAATAAAGAATACGAAACCTCCGACATCCGCAGCTCGTTTATCGCCTCATTGTCGATTAAAGTCGACGAGCCGGAGTTTGAAGGCCAGACAAAGACAAAGTTCTCGTCCAACTACATGGACAAGGAGAGCGAGGTGACCATACGCGCTTACATCACCGATATCATCAAGCGGCATTTCGACAAGTTCCTTCACATGAACAGCGATGTAGCCGAGTCTTTGATGCGCAAGATCATTCAGAACGAGAAAGAGCGCAAAGGCATGGCCAACATCAAGAAGCTGGCCCGCGAGAGTGCCAAGAAGGTCAGCCTCAACAACCGCAAGCTCCGTGATTGCCGTGTGCATTACAACACCAACCAGGAGAAACGTCTCGAGTCGACGCTGTTCATCACCGAGGGTGACTCAGCATCGGGCAGCATCACCAAGAGCCGCGACGCCCAGACACAGGCAGTGTTCAGCCTGCGCGGCAAACCGCTCAACTGCTATGGCTTGACCAAGAAAATCGTTTACGAAAACGAGGAGTTCAACCTCTTACAGGCTGCTTTAAACATTGATGAAAGCATTGAGAATCTGAGATATAACAACATAGTCATCGCCACCGATGCCGATGTGGACGGCATGCACATCCGTCTGCTGATGCTCACTTTCTTCCTGCAGTTCTATCCCGACGTGGTGCGCGGCGGACACCTCTACATACTGCAGACCCCACTGTTCCGCGTTAGAAACAAGAAAGAAACAAGATATTGCTATTCCGACGAGGAACGCGTCGACGCCATCAAGTCGTTAGGCGCTCATCCTGAAATCACCCGATTCAAAGGTCTGGGTGAAATCTCGCCGGATGAGTTCAGCTATTTCATCGGTCCAAACATGCGTCTGGAGCCTATCATACTGCGCCACGACATGACGATTCCTGAGCTTCTGAAATACTACATGGGCAAGAACACCGACCAGCGTCAGAAGTTCATCATCGACAACCTGAGGGTTGAAGACGATTCAAATATCGATAAATTGGATTAGCGATTAGCTGATTTTTCTGAGAATCATTCCAGGGATGGTCTTTTCGAACACCCTGTAGTTTGCGTAAGCTTCAAGTTTAGCCTTGTCCAAGCCTGCCTTATTCTCAAGGGCTTTAGCCACCATTTTCTCACAATAGTCCGGATTAACCAAATCCTTTATATCCTGATGTCCGCCAAGATACAGAGCATTGATCAAAGCCACGAAAACATCGCAATAGTTAAGATAGTCGAGCGAAGAGTCATCGCTGAACTTCTTGAAGTCGGCCAATACGGTTTCCATGCCTGCGCGGTTGTCATAGCGGATACATGTTTGGGCTTTGTTAAGGATATCGGCGCGGATCAGATTAAGCTTGCTCCATCCAAACTGGATGAGAGCTCCGGTCTTCTCCATAACGAAATGCATGCTGTCTTCAGGCGATTGTGGCGAGAACAGTACTGTCAGCTCCGCATAAGCCTTCAGCATGTGTCTTTGCAGCAGTCTGATTAAGGACAGATTCTCATCGTCAGTGTCACCGGCAGGTTTCTCACAACCATAGCCAGTATAAATGTCACCGTACATGAAATTCAACCAGTTGCAATAGCCTATAATCTTCCAAAGTGTCAAATCAACTTCGTGATAATATGATTCAACCGAAACACCTTTTGTGGAATATTTCAGAAGACGGTGTTTTGTCCTTGCAAGGTCCATATCGCAAGCATTCAGGAAGAATGCCATGCGGTCGTCTTTCACATCAATGTTCATCAATGTCGGGATATCCACTGGGAACAGCTCTTCCTGGAATGGAGTAATGGGCTCGTCGCCTGCCAGCTCAACTGCCGGAGGTGTGGGATCTGCGTCGAAATTAACCCATTGCGACAGATATTTACGGCTCAAGCTGTCAATCTCCTCAAAAGTTCCAGGTATCACAGCCAATGCCTTGGCCAATTTTTTGTAATCTATTCCCGTGAAACTGCGCGACACCAGACCCTGATTCAACTGTCCGTGTGCTATACTCTCAATGATAGGTAAACGTATCCTCATATTTCACAAAAGTTTTATATCCTCTCGGCTAGCAAATTTAAAACATTTTTCAAATAGTTTCAACAATTTTTTAAAATTTTTGTCAAAACCACTTGTTATAACTTGAAATCCAAACTCTTAGTAATATCACTTGCTATCATCACCTCCTGTCCCAACTGTGCGGCTGCCTTATCCCCTGCTCTGCCATGCATGTAAACCCCAATCACAGCAGCCTCTTCGGGCGTATAGTGTTGAGCCATAAGCGACAAGATAATGCCGGTCAGCACGTCGCCACTGCCAGCCGTAGCCATACCGGGGTTGCCTGTAGAGTTGAAGAAACACCTTCCGCTTGGGAAAGTTATGGCGGTGTTGGCGCCTTTCAAAACAATAATGATATTGTGCTTTTGTGACATCTCGCGCTGCAGTTCAAGGCGCTGCTGAGAGTTGTCTGTCTTGCCGAACAGACGCTCAAACTCCTTCGGATGAGGGGTAATGACGGTTCTTGCTGGCAAAAATGACAGCCAGGTCTTGTTTTCAGATATGATATTCAAGGCGTCGGCGTCCAGCACCATAGGCACTTTCACCTCCTGAATGAGATGCTTCAGCGCATTGGCTGTTTCTTTGGCATTGCCAAGACCCGGGCCCACACCCACTGCATCATAGCCCTGTAAATCAGGCAATTGCGAGAAACAATCATTCGATTTGTCTACACTTATCATAGCTTCGGGCAGATACACCTGCAACGGCAGCATTGCCGATTTTGGAAGATGTGCGGTCAGCAGCCCGACTCCCGAGCGCAGACACGACTCCGAGGCCAGCATGGCTGCACCAGTCTTTCCGGTAGAGCCTGCTATCAACAGGGCGTGGCCAAAGGTACCCTTATGGGAATGCTTGCCGCGTTTGTGAAGCAACGGCCTGACTACATCGGCATTGGTGTAGAAATTGACAGTCTCGACATTCTCTATATAATCTGGATGAATCTTGATATCCAGCACCTCCCATTTTCCCACAAACGGCTCATTTTCCGGATATAGAAACGCCATCTTCGGGAATTGCATTGAAACTGTATAGTCGGCTCTGACTATTGCTCCCTGTCCGCCAATTGAGTCGCCGTTCAATCCTGAGGCAATGTCTATAGCAATTCTAACAGCCTGATTATCATTGATATGATTCACCATTTCGGCCGCCAGACCTTCCAGCGGACGGCTCAAACCCGAGCCGAACAAAGCATCAACCACTATGTCATCATCCGAAATCTTCGGGAAGTCTTCAGCAGAGAATATGTCATACATCGGAACTTCCGGAATCTCTTTCAAACGCTCATAATTCAGCCCGCAGTCATGGCTAAAACTTTCGATCACATGTACAATGTAAACCTGGGCATAGATGTCGTTTGAGGCCAGCAGACGCGCCAAAACCAAGCCGTCTCCCCCATTGTTGCCCATTCCGCAGAAAATCTTGATCGAGACTTCCTTCGACTTCAGATTCTTAACCAGCCAGAAATAAATCTGGGTAGCTGCGCGTTCCATCAGGTCGACAGAACTAATCGGCTCATGTTCAATGGTATAGGAATCAGCGGAGCGAGAGGTTTTTATATCAGGGATTTTCATGATGATAAAAATTATCAATGCAAAAATAGATAATTAATTTGAGATAGCAAAAATAAAGTTTATTGTTTACTGCACCCCGCCTCCGCATGCAGATCTTCCAGCTGCTGCAGCGGAATCCTGTCATCTGTCATTCAGCTCCGCCAGCGTTATGCGTTTCGCCCTCCTGATGGTATCCACCATCCACACATACTGTTTAAAAAGTGATGAAGCTTTCATATCATATTATTTATTTTCCCAGCATCATGATGAGACGGTTGCAAAGCACAATGAGGCAGTTGCCTTCGGCTATATTTGCCGTAACCGAACGCGCAGCCTGTGTCATTTGGTCATACTGCCGTCCGCATGGATCGTGGGTGCGGTTAAGGTAGCGGATGCAAATTTTTGTCAATAATTTTAATTTAGTGTCAAAAATTTGCGTATCTTTGCAGTCGAAATATTTGCGTAAATACGCAAAAAAATCGAACAGAATGATAGTACAACGAGACACCTATATTGAAAAGCTTTGGAGGCGAAGACACAATGGTCTGATAAAAATAGTGTCCACCTCATAATGGGTGCTACGCACAACGATACCAGACTTAATCATTCTCAACAATGAGCTATAGGAAGTACTCGTCGCCTGATTTCGATTCTGCAAAGGTTGCCTGTTTAGCACCAGTTGTTTAAGCGTAAACCTATCAGTCCTGTTCAAATTCTACCATGCCGCACACATCGTCCAATGTTAGAGACAGATTATGCCCACCGTTAAGTCTGTCCGCCGTTAAAGCTTCAGTGAAACCGCCTTCTTTCCTGAAATTTTCAAGTAAAAGCTCAAGATGTTTTCCCAGCATCATGATGAGACGATTGCAAAGCACAATGAGGCAGATGGCTTCAGCGATATTTGCCGTAATCGAACGCGCAGCCAGTTTTTTGAAAATTATTAACAATAGCACTACGTCTATGCTACGATAGCGAAATGTCTTCCTCAGCAAATCGCCTCCAGGGCCGGGATGTAGCTCCTTTGGATGGCTCCGGCCACAGCCTCTGCCACTTCGATCTCACTGAAGCCGATGCTGGCACCGAAGTCGTAAAGCCACTTCACCTCCTCAGCAGCGATCTTCTTGTCGGCCATCACTATCTGAATCATGTAATCCAACAAGGCGTCACGCATTCCCGGGTTGATTTTCAGGATGCCTTCAACAGACTTGTTGAATGTTTTGCCGACATCGCCTTCCGCCACCTCATCCAAAAACTGACGAGGAAATATCTTCATCGCGGCGAGCGACTCGATAATCTCCTTGTACTCGTCCTCGTGCATCTCACCGTCGAGCGACGCCACGATGAGACCTGCCGATGCCACAAAACGGGCCAGGTGCTCGTCAAGCTCGCTGTCGCCTACCTTCAGCAATATCGAAATAAGCTCGTCCATGCCCTTCTTCAAAGACTTCTCCGACTTCGCATTGGCAAACAGATTCAACGCTTGCACACGTATCGGGTTGACAGGATGCGACGCCCTGCTGATGCCTTTGTCCTTCAAGAAATAGTCAAGACGACGGTTGTTGTCGGCAATCAACGCCTCGATGCTCACGTTCATCTTCGTCAGATCCAAGCCCGACGCCATCTTGAAAAACGCCGTCACACACACATCCATCTTGCCCGTCGCCAAAAAGCCATAACGGTCGGCCACCAGCTCGGCAAGCTGCTCGTGCAGACGTATCTTGTACAGCAACGACACCGGCACGTTGGAGTACGACGGGAACACAAACTGTATCAGACGCGCCAACGCCGTGTCTTTATTGATAAGATGCCCCAACTCATGCCCCACCACAAAACGCAACTCATCGTCCGACATCAGGTCGAACAAAGCGGAGTTCACATTCACTATATGTGGCTCGCCCTCGTCCTCGGCGGCAAGCGAGAAAGCATTCACCGTGGCATCGCCAGTGATATAAAAATCAACGTTTTCAGTGAAGTTAAGCTTGTTTTTCACCTCCTGACAGAGCTCATAAAAATCAGGCAACAGCTCAGGCTGCACCTTCAAACTGTGACCTTCCATGCTGCTGCGCCAATAAGCGTCATTGTTCGAAATCTTAGTCTTACGCAACACCTCTTCCACCACGGAGCCCTGCAAAGCCTCGTAAATCTGTGTGCCAATCTGCTTCTCCAAGTCAATAGTCGGGTTGATTTTTTTCATGTCATCAAATTTTATTGGCAAAATTACAATTAAGATTTCATTTTTCAAAATAAAAAAAACGTATTTTTGCGCCATGAAAAGAGTGAAGCAACCGCAATACATAGAAGACGTCGAGATCATTGACGCCGGAGCTGAAGGCATGAGCATAGCCAAGCCAGAAGAGAAAGTTGTGTTTATCCCGTTCGGAGCTCCCGGCGACATAGTCGACATTCAGGTGTTCAAAAAGAAATCGAATTGCTTCGACGGCAAAATCATCAATATCAAGAAGGAATCGGACAAACGAGTGAAGCCGGTTTGCCAGCACTTCGGTCTGTGTGGAGGCTGCAAATGGCAGCATCTCGACTATCAGTGGCAGCTGTTTTACAAGCAGAAGCAGGTCAAGGACAACTTCGACCGCATTGCCAAGGTGGAATATCCCGAAATAAGACCGATTCTGGGATGCGAGAAACAGTTTTACTATCGTAACAAACTCGAATACAGCTTCTCCAACCGCAAGTGGCTCACAGACGGAGCTCCAGCAGGCACCTACACCGAGGAAGACTGCAAAGGCTTCGGCTACCATCTGCCGGGCTTGTTCGACCGTGTCATAGACATAGAGCATTGCTACCTTCAGGCCGACCCGTCAAACGAGATACGTCTTTTCATCAAGGACTTCACCATGCAGCACAAGCTCTCATACCACAACGTGAGAGCCCATCAGGGTACCATGCGCAATGTAATAATCCGCTGCAACGGAAAGGGCGAGTTTATGGTGATACTCATCATCAACGAGGAGAACGACATAGTCCGTAACGAGCTCATCCCTGCCCTTTCGGCCAAGTTCCCGCAGATTGTCTCACTGATGCTGGTAATCAACTCCAAATTCAACGACACTATATCCGACCTGCCGTTCGAATGCCTCAAAGGCGAGCCTTATCTGGTGGAAACAATGCAGTCACCACGTCCGGGCTTTGAGGATTTGAAGTTCCGTGTCGGGCCGGTTTCATTTTTCCAGACCAACGTTTACCAGGCGGAGCGTCTTTACAAAACCGCTTTCGACCTGGCCGACGTCAAAGGCGATGAATTGATGTACGACCTCTACACGGGCACAGGCACAATCGCCTTATATTTCTCACGTTTTGTGAAGCGTGTGGTGGGCATAGAATACGTGGAGGAAGCCATAGTCGACGCTAAGATAAACGAAAAGTTCAACAATATCGATAACACTGAGTTCTTTGCCGGTGACATGGCCAAGGTGCTCACCGACGAATTCATTGCCGAGCACGGCAAGCCCGATTTCATAGTGACTGACCCGCCTCGCGCAGGCATGGCGGACAAAGTTATCGAACAGCTGAAGAAAATCAAGGCTAAGAAGATAGTCTACGTGAGCTGTAATCCGGCCACTCAGGCCCGCGACCTGCAGATGCTGGACGACTGCTACGCCGTGAAGGCAGTGCAGCCGGTCGACATGTTCCCTCACACTCAGCATGTGGAGAACGTGGTGTTACTCGAGCTCCGTTAATTTCTGAATTATCTCGTCAATATTCACATCCTCACCTTTTACGGTGATGAGCGACTGCTCATATATAGGCAGGCGTGAATTGTAATGCTGTACAACGAAATCCCGCAGTTCATCGGCCGTCTTGCCAATCACCAGAGGGCGCTTGCGCTTGGCCATGGTGATGCGGTGATAGGATGTTATGGGGTTGACTTTCACAAAAACGGTGACACCGTTCTCGTTCATCCATTGCATATTGTCGAAAAAACAAGGCGTGCCCCCACCTGTGGATACCACTATATGGTGAAGCTCGCCTGTTTTCTTTAATATCTCCGACTCAAACTTGCGGAAATAGTCTTCTCCGTACTTATCGAAGAAATCCTGAACGCAGATATGGTATTTCTCCTCGAACATATCATCGGTGTCGTATGCCTCATAGCCCAAGCGTGCCGCCACTTTCCGTGAAATCGACGACTTCCCGGAGCACATATAGCCGATGATGTATATCCTGTCGGGGATCATTATTTGCGGCGCTGCATTTGCTGTTGCTGCTTCTGCATTTCCTCCAGACGCTTCTGGAAGCCTGACTTCTTGACAGGTTTCTGCTTTGCCAACTCAATCTGCTTGCGAAGTTTGTCGTCATCGAGGAACACTCTGAACAGATACATCTGCAGGAAGGTGATGATGTTCACCAGCATGTAGTAATAGCTCAGACCGGCTGAATAGCTGTTGAACAGTCCGAGGAACATGATAGGCATCAGGTACATCATGATCTTCATTCCCTTCATACCCTGCTGCTGAGTGGCAGCCATCTGCTTGTTGTTGATGTAGGTGTAGAGTATGGTGGTGATTGTCATCAGCAAGGTGAACAAACTGACGTGGTCACCATAGAACGGGATATTGAAGCCAAGGTCGAGAATGCTGTCGTAAGTCGAGAGGTCGTCGGCCCAGAGGAATGGCTGCTGACGCAACTCTATACTGGCCGGGAAGAAACGGAATATAGCCCACAAGATTGGCAGCTGCAGCAACATAGGCAAGCATCCGGATGTAGGACTTGCACCGGCTCTCTTGTAGAGATCCATAATAGCCTGCTGTTTCTTCATATTGTCCTTCTCGTCCGGGAACTTGGCGTTAATCTCGTCGATTTCAGGCTTCAGCACACGCATTTTGGCTGTTGAAAGATACGACTTGTATGCAAACGGCATAAGGCATATCTTGATGATGAGTGTCAGCACCAGAATCACTATACCGTAATTCCAGCCATAGCTTCCGAGCCAGTTGAACACGTTGACAACAATCAATCTGTTGATCCAGCCCACGAGTTTACCGCCCAGAGGAATCTGCTTGTCGAGTCCGATGTCGTATTTATCCAAAATCTTCAAGCTGTTAGGGCCGAAGTAGAACTGCATCGGCAGGTGGTTGTCGGCCTTGAAACCGTCAAAAGGCACATCGACCGAGGCGTACATGGTCTTCAGGTAACGCGGGTTGTTCTGTTTATAGTCGGTCTTCATGCCTACCATGGCTGAATTGAAGAAATCCTTTGAAATCAACGAATAGCTGAAGAAACGCTGTTTGAACGACAGCCATTTGATGTTGCTGCGAATGTCTTTCTCTCCGTCTTTCTCACCGCCACGGTCGCCGCTGAGCGATTCCACATCGCTGTTGTTTATTCTGTAGTAGACATTTGAACCGTTAAAACGGTCAACAGCCTTCTCCTGTTTCAGAATGTCGGCATACCAGTCGATGGTGACGAAGTTGGTGCTCGCTCCGATGATATCCTTCATGTTGATGGTCTTCACATCGAAATCGACCATATACTCATCCTTTGTCAGAGTATAAGTAAACTCTATGTATTCGCTAAGGTTAAGATTATCGGTGTTATCGTCGGCATAGGCTCTCAGGCTGAACACCAATGGTTTGTCTTTCACCACGAGGCTGGCTTCACCGTCATATTCATAACCGTTGAGGAACGGCTTGAAATAAAGGTCGCTGGTGGTGACATATCTGTTGGCCGCGAAGAATGACACTCCAAAACGTGTGGTATTCTCGTCGAATCCTATCAGCGGAAGTGAGTCCCAAGTTCTGTAATCTTTCAGCTGTACTGTCTTGACGTATGCGCCTTTTGAAGAAACTGTAAGTTTCAAGACGTCGTTTTCAAGTATATAATCTTTCTCCTCACCTTCTGCTGTTGTGGTGAAAACGCCATATTTGTCGCGCGAAACCGAGACTGCTGCAGCCTGGTTGTTCTGTGTCTGAGCCATCTCGGCCTGCTTCTGAACCTCCGCCAAATGTATGGAGTCTTCAATGTAGCGGGCTCTGTTGGCCTTGATAATAGAGTCCTGAATATGTCTCTGACGTGCGATCTCTTCTTTTGAAGGTGTTGACCAAATCATCCATCCCACAAGTATTCCGATAATAAGGATGATGCCGATTAGCGAATTTTTATTCATACTTCTTTCTTAAAAAAACGGTTGCAAAGTTACAAAAAAAGATGATAACTCTGCAACCTTGACTAAAATTTATAACCTGTCAGTCTTATTCATCCATATAGACGTTGAGAAGGCTTTTTTTGGAGCGGGTTCTCAGTTTTTTCAATGCCTTATCCTTCACCTGACGCACACGTTCACGTGTCATGTCCATCTGGTAGCCTATCTCCTCCAGAGTGTAACTCTTGTTTGAGTCAAGACCGAAATAATAGATAATGACCTGACGTTCCTTCTCGTTGAGAACCGACAATGAACGCTTGATCTCGGCCGACTCGGTCTCGGACGCTATGCGGCTGTCAGCGTTATCGTTGTCCTCAGGAACCACGGTGTCTATGAAAGCCAGGTCGTCATCGCTGGCCACGGGAGCATCCATTGAAACCTCTTTTGAATTGATTTTCATGATATACTCCACTTTCTCCACAGGCATATCCATTTCATCGGCTATCTCTTTCATGGTCGGCTTGCGCTGGTAAAGCTGTTCCAGATATGAAGCTGTCTTCTTGACTCTGCTGAGAAGCCCCACCTGGTTGAGAGGAAGACGCACCATGCGCGACTGCTCCGCCACTGCCTGCAATATGGCCTGACGTATCCACCACACTGCATAGGAGATGAATTTGAATCCCTTGGTCTCGTCAAAACGCTGCGCTGCCTTGATAAGTCCGACATTACCCTCATTGATGAGGTCGGCCAGACTCAGGCCCTGGTTCTGATACTGTTTGGCCACCGATACCACGAAACGCAGGTTGGCACGCACCAGACGGTCGAGAGCGATCTGGTCGCCCATCTTGATTTTCTGTGCAAGCTCCACCTCCTCGTCGGGCGATATCATAGGCTCCTTCGCTATGTCGGCGAGGTACTTGTCGAGAGCGCCCTGCTCGCGGTTGGTGATTGATTTTGAAATCTTTAATTGTCTCATAATATATTGTTTTTTATCTGTTGTAGAATTCAAATATTGTCAAGAACTCTCCACCAGTGTCTGTCATTTCTATACGCATCTTGCCGTTACGGCTGTTGCTCATGGCTGTATTCAACTCCTGTTCGTTACTGACCTTCTGGTTGTTGACTGTCAGAATGATATAGTCGTTATTCAGTCCTTTTCTCTTGAAAACTCCGTCTTTAACCTCAACTATCCTAAGGCCGTAATTCTTTTTGATGGAGTTTTTCTGTTCCTGTGACAGAGGTTCAAGCACCAGTCCGAGCTGTTCGTTGTAGAACGAATATCCGCCTTTAACAATGCTGTCTGTGCCGTGCATGTTGGCTAAAGTGACGTTCAGATTGTATTCCTTGTCGCCTCTCATCACCTTCACCACCACTTTGTCGCCCGGTCTGAACTGGCCTATGGCTCCAATGAGCTGAGCTCTTGTATCTATAGTTATGTCATTGATACTCAATATGACGTCGCCTTTCTTAAGACCGGCTTTCTGTGCCGCTCCTCCATCAAAGACGTCTTCCACATACACGCCTGACAGCACTTCCAGATTCATATTTCCGGCCAACTCTTCGGTGATTTCAGCAGAGACTATGCCCAAATATGCGCGTTGCAGCGAGCCGTAAAGCAGGAAGTCTTCAACCACTTTCTTAGCTATATTAGAAGGAATAGCGAATGAATAACCCTCGTAGCTGCCTGTGCGCGAGGCTATTGCTGCATTGATGCCGATAAGGTCACCCTTGGTGTTGACCAATGCTCCGCCACTGTTACCAGGGTTCACTGCCGCGTCGGTCTGTATGAACGACTCTATAGTGCCTGCGCCCAAGATGTTGATGTTACGGGCCTTGGCGCTGACTATGCCTGCTGTCACTGTTGAAGTGAGATTGAACGGGTTACCCACTGCCAACACCCACTCACCTACGCGAACCTTGTCCGAATCGCCGAAAGTGAGATGTTCCAAACCCTTGGCGTCAACTTTAATCAAAGCTATATCGGTGGTCGGGTCTGTTCCTACAATCTCAGCCTCCCTCTTGTGCTTGTCGTTGAATGTGACCTCAATTTTCCGGGCTCCTTCAACCACGTGATTGTTAGTCACTATATAACCGTCCGATGAGATAACGACACCCGAGCCGAAACCAACTGACACATTGTCAGGAACCTGAATCCTATTGCCGTATAATTGTTCGAGGAATGAACCGAAGAAATCGTAATAAGTGTTGCTTGTGACAATTTCCGTACGAATGTGAACGACAGCATTGACCGACTTCTCTGCTGCCACCGTAAAATCAACCTGTGCTCTGCTTGTAAGAGCTACACACAAAATCCCAAATAAAAACAATGCCTTTTTCATTTTAAATGTTTTTTAAGTTTCTTAAGACTATAACGCCAAATTTTTAAAAATCTTATCTTATTTTCAAAAATTATTTCTATTTTTACATCAAATTTCTTGCCAAAGCTATTTTGATGACAAGAATTTTCTAATAATTATGCATACTATTGACACTCAACGTATTAAATTCAGCAAATATCATGGCGCAGGCAATGATTTTGTCATGATAAATGCCATTAAATCACCTGTCAGTCTGACCGACGATGATGTTTTGCGGATTTGCGACCGTCGCACAGGCGTAGGAGCCGACGGTCTGATCATGATATTGCCTTCCGGGAATTATGCTTTCAGGATGAAATATTACAATTGTGACGGCCATGAAAGCACCTTCTGCGGTAACGGCGGACGTTGCGTGTCGGCCTTTGCCGTCGAAGAAGGCGTTGCCTCGCAGAACACCGAATACGAAGCCATAGACGGCGTCCACAAAGCCTTGGTCACCAAAGATTCCGACAACGAATACACCGTGTCAATCACCATGCGCGACATAGAAAGTTTCGATTTGGACGACAACCGTCTCCTCATCAACACAGGCTCGCCGCATTATGTCACCAGAGTCAGCGATCTGTGGAATTACGACGTAAGAAAACAGGGTGCGGCAATCAGGCATGACAAGAGCGTGTCCAAAGACGGAGTGAACGTCGACTTTATGGAACTTATAGACGGCAAATATAACATACGCACCTTTGAACGGGGCGTTGAAGACGAGACTTTGGCTTGCGGAACCGGAGTGACAGCTTCCGCAATCGCCGCCTCACTGTGGTTCGGCGGCGACAACATCGACATACGCACCACCCTTGCAACCCTCAACGTCCGCTTCAAACGTGACGGCAAGGCATTCCGAAACATTGTGCTTTCCGGGCCGGCCACCCATGTGTTCGACGGAGAATTTATCTTATCGAAATGATGTTCATTAAAAACGAAAACATAGCATTGCGCGTGGCGGAACCAAACGATGCCGAAGTCATCTACCGCTGGGAAAACGACACCGACATCTGGCGTGTGAGCGAGACCACCGTGCCCTACTCCATGCATCAGATCCAGACTTTCCTGATGAGCAACAACGATCTCACATCAGAGCGACAGCTTCGCCTGATGATAGAACGACTGGACGACAAAAAGGCCGTCGGATGCATAGACATTTACGACTACGACAGTTTCAACGGACGCGCCGGCATAGGCATACTCATTGACAAGGACTGTCGCCGTCAGGGTTATGCCAAACAGGCCGTAGAGCTTTTGAAAGACTATTGTTTTAACATTTTGCTGCTCAACCAGCTTTATATCTATACCCTTGCCAACAACATAGAAAGCATTCTGCTATTTGAATCGCTGGGGTTTGAACGCTGCGGCATCAGGAAACAATGGTATAAGACAAACGAAGGCTATCTCGACCAGATTGAATATCAGCTTATCAACATAAAATAATGACAGGCATTAGACAGACATATAATATCAATAGGAATAAAAACCGCAGGGCAAGACGGTCTGTTTTCGGCATTTTGGGCGTGATAATACTGATTGCCATAGCTGTATTGTTGAGATATTACTTTTATCTATACAGTCCTATCATCAAGACTCCAGATGGCAAAGACGTGTCGTTGTACATCCCGACAGGCTCTGATTACCAATATGTTAAGAATGAAATAAATTCATTGGGTGTTCTGAAAAACAAGAGAGCCTTCAATTGGCTTGCCCAACGCACCGGCTATCCCGAAGACGTGCATCCCGGACGCTATGTGCTGAGCGACGGCATGAACAACCAGGAATTGAACACCATGCTGCGTTACGGTCACCAGACTCCGGTGAAGGTGGTTTTCAACAATCTCCGCAGTGTAGCACATCTGGCGGGACGTGTCAGCAAGCAGATAGAGGCCGACTCCACATCCATAATCGAGGCCATCAACGCCTGCGACACCATAGATGCCGCCACTTTCATTCCAAACACCTATCAGTTGTATTGGAACACCGACGCCGAAGGCTTCCTGTCGAGAATGGCTGCCGAATACCGTACGTTCTGGAACGAGTCGCGCAAGCAAAAAGCCAAAGAGAAGAAGCTGACGCCCCGCGAGGTAAGCATTCTAGCATCTATAGTCGACAGGGAGACCGCCAAGACTTCGGAGATGCCGACCATAGCCGGTGTTTACCTTAACAGACTGAGGCTGCGCTGGCCACTGCAGGCCGACCCCACCCTTATCTATGCCACAGGCGACTACAGCATCAGACGGGTGCTTAACTCTCACAAGAAAATCGACTCTCCTTACAACACATACAAATACGCAGGCTTGCCGCCAGGACCCATCTGTATTCCTTCAATAGCGGCCATAGACGCCGTGCTCAACGCCGAAAAGCATCAGTATTTCTACTTCTGCGCGAAGGATGACCTTTCGGGATACCATGTGTTTGCAAGGAACATAGAAGAGCACAACCGCAATGCGGCAAAATACAGAAAAGCACTGAACAATAATAAGATTTACAAATGAAGGCATTCAAAGCATACGACATCAGAGGCGTTTGGGGTACCGACCTGAACGAGGAAACAGCCTACCGCATAGGATATTTCCTGCCCGACATTCTGCCTGCCAAGAAATTTCTGGTGGGCCGCGACATGCGTCTCTCGTCGGACGCTGCTTTCCTAAACCTCACCAATGGTTTGAGAGACCGGAGCGTAGATGTGGACAGCGTGGGTCTGTCAACCACCCCAATGATTTACTGGGCTACGGCACGCTACGGTTACGAGGCTTCAGTCATGATTACGGCCTCACACAATCCGTCAAATCATAACGGAATGAAAATCAGTGCTAAAAATGCCAAACCCGTAGGATACGACAGCGGTCTGAACAAGCTGGAAAGCCTGGTTGAATCGGACACCAAGCCAGTGACTGCCAAACAAAGAGGCATTTTGAATGAAATCAATGTGTATTCGGAATATCTCGACTACCAACGTCAGTTCATGGGCGACATCAGCAACCTTAAGGTCGGCATAGACTGCAGCAACGGGGCAGCCAACCTGTTCGTGAAACAGCTGCTAGGCGACTCACCTTATTATATTAATGACACTCTAGACGGACGTTTCCCGGGTCATGAGCCCAATCCGTTGGAGGCAGAGAATCAGGAGCAGATAAAAGAACTTGTGCTGAAGAACAAATGCGACATCGGCCTGCTGTTTGACGGCGACGCCGACCGCATAACATTCATAGACGAAAAAGGACAGTTTATCTCCCCTGACCTTATCATTGCCTTCCTTGGCAACTATTTCCTCGGAGAGAAAAAACAAAAAGGCATAGTGCTTCAGGACATACGTTCCTCCAGAGCCATACAGGAATATCTCGGCAGGCTCTACGGTGCAGAAGTGGTGACCTGGAGAGTGGGACGCGCATACGCCGCACTGAAGTTACGTGAGCTTGACGGATGCTTCGGAGGCGAACTGGCCGGGCATTATTACTTCCGTGATTTCTACTACTCCGACTCCGGCATTATGGCAGCCTTGCTGGTTCTGCGCCTGCTGGCCGATTTCAAGCGGAGAGGCATGACAATGTCACAAATAGTCAAAGACATAAGCGGATATTACAACTCCGGCGAAATAAACTTCACCATAGAGAAGAAAAAAGAAGCCATGGACGCCGTGCGCGATCATTTCATAAACCTCGAAAAGCCCGAGAGTTTCCTAGACTTCGACGGCTACCGAATAGACTATCACGACTGGTGGCTCAGCATCAGGCCGTCGAATACGGAACCGTATCTGAGGTTTTTATGCGAGGCGAAAAGCGAGAACAAACTGAATGAAATTATAACAACCGTAAAGGAGATAATTAAAACTGTCAACAATTCATAACTGAAATCCACCAGGCAGCTACAATGAAGAAAGCAGTACTTGCGATATTACTTATTCTCAGCGTTTTTTCGGCATCAGCCCAGGACACCTTGCAAGATCGGGCTCGAGTCAGAAGGAATGTGAGATACGTTATTGGCATTGAGGCGGCATTTTATGTGACCTCGATGACAGGACTGTATTTCGCCTGGTACGCCGATCATCCGCAAAAGCCCTTCCATTTTTACAATGACAATGCAGAGTGGATGCAGATGGACAAGGTTGGGCATTTCACCACAAATTACATTATGGGATCCTTCGGTTATGAACTGCTCAGAGATGCCGGACTGGACGAGAAACGCTCAATTTGGTATGGAGGCACGCTGGGGTTTATTTATATGACAAGTGTGGAGGTATTCGACGGATTGTGTGACGGCTGGGGATTTTCTTGGGGTGACATGTTGGCCAACGCGCTGGGCACCGGTCTGTTCATCGGGCAACAGTTTTTGTGGCATGAGCAACGTATTATCATAAAATATTCATTCCATACTACGGAATTCGCGCAATACAATCCGGATTTATTGGGTTCTACATTCTTACGCCAGGCTTTAAAGGATTATAACGGTCAGACATATTGGGCCTCGTTCAACATCAAGTCATTGTTCCTCAACAAGGAAAGCCGCTTCCCAAAATGGCTGAATTTCGCTGTTGGATACGGAGCTACAGGCATGACTGGCGGTTTTGAAAACCTTCCCGAGCCCACACCTCAATTCAACAGAGAAAAGCAGTTTTATTTTTCATTGGATGTTGACTTGACTAAAATACCTACGAGAAATAAATTCTGGAAGTATACGTTAAAAGTATTGAATATATTCAAGATTCCATTCCCTGCATTGGAGTATAATACAGGAGGCGAATGGGTATGGCATTGGCTCTATTTCTAGGAAATTAATAGTTTAAAATATGAAGAGATTATTATTATTTGCAGTTTTGGCTTTGATTATGGCAAGTTGCGGTCATGACCCGGAAAGGTCGAGAAAGTATTTGGACAAGGGCATAGACTACCTGTATGCGTCGCAATTTGACGAAGCCATAGGATTCTTTGACAAAGCCATCAAGTACGACGAGAACAATTACGAGGCTTATTACTACCGCGGATGCGCCTACAGCAACAATTTCAACAGCGAGTTGGCATTGCGTGACTGGAACAAGGCCATAGAAATCAAGGAAGACTATGCAGATCCTTATTTCAACATAGGACTGCTTTACAGGCGCAACAACGACTACTCCATGGCTTGCTATTTCTTCAAATTAGCCGAGAAATACGGCCGTCAGAACATGGAGGATTACACTAAATTCTGCGATTATTATTGATTTATGGCTGAATATTCATCAATACTGCTGGAAAAAGCCGTAGACGAGCTGGCCAAACTGCCCGGCATAGGTCGCAGAACTGCCTTGCGTTTGGCATTACATCTGCTGGGCGAGGAAGAGTCGGCTACCGAGGCCCTGTCGCAGTCATTGCAGGACATGCGTCACAACATAGTTTTATGCCGCCGCTGCTACAACATAAGCGATGACGAGCAATGCTCCATCTGTTCCAACCCCAAGAGGGACAACGAGGTGCTTTGTGTTGTGGCCGACATGCGCGACGTGATGGCCATAGAACGCACCGGTTCGTACAACGGGCTTTACCATGTGCTCGGGGGTGTCATAGACCCCATCAACGGCATCTCGCCCAACGACTTGCGCATCAACGAGTTGATTGAAAGAAGCATGAGGGAAAATATCAGGGAGATTATATTCGCCCTGCCGGCAACCATAGAAGGCGACACCACCAACTATTTCATATCAAGAAAACTGGGACATTTCGAAGGTCAAATCACCACCATAGCCAAAGGCATAGCTGTAGGCGACGCGCTGGAGTTCGCCGACGAGGTAACTCTCGGACGCTCCATTATGAACCGCATACCGTTCAATCGATAGGCATATTATCGAACAGATTCAGCTGATTTTCACACAGATACAATTCTTCAGGAACACCATACTCGTAGTGTGAGATGAATCTTTCTATGTTTTTCTTAATCAGTTTGATGGGCGTGGTGCGGCGCGCCTTGCAGTAGTTCTTGAGCGATCTGTACTGACCTTGCGACAACTTGAAGGTTATCGCATGGTACTTGTAGCTTCTTCTATGGTGTTTACTTTTCATTTTATAATTGTTAGTTTGAAGTTTGAAGTTAGTTTAATGCTAACTCCAAACTTCAAACCTAAAACTACATTAGTTTCTTAGCCTCATCGAGCATCATCTGTGCCAGACGGTCGGCTTCAGCCTCCGACTTTCCTTCGGAATAAACACGGATGATAGGCTCGGTATTTGATTTGCGCAGGTGCACCCAACCGTCGGCGAAATCAATTTTCACTCCGTCTATGGTGGTCACCTGTTCGTTCTTGAATTTGTCGGCCAGCTTTGCCAGGATGCCGTCCACATCGGTCTGAGGCGTAAGCTGAATCTTGTTCTTCGACATATAATACAGCGGGAAGCTCTTCTTGAGTTCCGACACCGTGCATTTCTTCTCGCAGAGGTATGTCAGGAACAGACCCACGCCGACCAAGGCGTCACGGCCGTAGTGAATCTCCGGATAAATAACGCCTCCGTTACCTTCGCCGCCTATCACTGCGCCAACCTCTTTCATCTTGGCAACAACGTTAACTTCTCCCACTGCCGCAGCTGCATATTTACCGCCGGCGGCGACTGTCACATCACGCAAAGCGCGTGTTGAAGAGAGGTTTGAAACCGTATTGCCTTTCTTATGTTCCAAAATATATGAAGCGACGGTAACCAGGGTGTATTCTTCACCGTACATCTCCCCTTTCTCGTTGATGAATGCCAGACGGTCCACGTCGGGGTCTACCACAATACCGAGGTCGGCGCCGCATTCCTTCACCTTGGCGCAGGTGTCAACCAGGTTGACTGCCAAAGGCTCCGGGTTATGTGCGAACTTACCGGTCACCTCGCAGTTGAGCTCGATTACATTTTTCACGCCCAACTTCTTAAGCAGCATCGGAATTGCCATGCCTCCGGTGGAGTTGACACCGTCGACCACCACCTTAAGGTTGGCCTTAGCGATAAGGTCCTTATTCACCAATGGCAACTTGCAGACCATGTCGGCATGACGTTCAATCCAGCCTTCGGCCAAGGTATATGTGCCAATCTCATCGATTGGAGAAAACTCGTATTCATCTTTTGCGGCTTTTTCGAGCAGCCATTTTCCGTCGGCGGCGTCTATGAATTCTCCTTTGTTGTCGAGGAGCTTCAAAGCGTTCCATTCCTTAGGGTTGTGAGAGGCGGTGAGTATGACGCCGCCGTCGGCCTTCAACTCGGTGACGGCTATCTCTGTGGTAGGCGTAGTGCTCAATCCTATATCTATGACGTCGGCTCCCATAGCCTGAAGGTTACCGCACACCAGCTGGTTTACCATGGTGCCCGAAAGACGTCCGTCGCGACCTACAACAATGCGAGGACGTTTAACGCCACCGCGGCGAATCAAACAAATAAAAGCTGAAGTCAATTTGACAATGTCAATAGGGGTCAACCCGTCGTCCGGCCTGCCGCCAATAGTTCCGCGGAATCCGGAAATTGATTTAATTAAAGGCATAATTCAAAAAATTTTCGCAAAGATATGCTTTTTATTTAATTTTTACAAATATTTCGTCACAATTCTGACATAGCGGCGCTTAATCCATCACTATAATCTCCAAACGTGGCAGGCTGCGCACATTGAACGAGGCATCAAACATGGTGGTGCGGTCTATGTAAAGCCTTTCCAGTGAACGGCATTCCTGCATGTCGGGCACTACAAGCATACGTCCGCTGCCAGCCACATTCAACTCAATCAGACTTGTCATTCTATTCAGTCCTACCGGCAACTCGAGCAAACGGTTGCGTCCTATGTAGAAAAACTTCAGATTCTGAAGTTTATGGATATATCGTGGCAGATAAGCCAGATGATTGTCGTTAAGCGACAGATATTCAAGGTTTTCCAACAAACAAATGGATTCGGGCAGCGACTCCAGCTCGTTGTGATCCAATTCAAGTCTGTTCAGATTTTTAAGCTTGCCGATTGTCTCAGGCAGGCTCTTCAAATTGTTATTCTTGAGTGAAATCTCCTCAAGGTCGGTAAGTTCTCCGATGACAGGCGGAATATAGACAAGTCGGTTGGAACTGACCACCAGCTTTTTAAGCTTTTTGAGCTCTCCCACCTCCTCCGGCAGTGAGTCCAATGCGTTTTTGAACAGATATAAAGTTTCAGCGTTGGGATTATCTTTAATCTTTTGGACAAGATCCTTGGCACTGGAGTAAGAGATTTTGATTTTCTTTTTGCCTTGAGCCTGAGCATTAACGCTTACGAGTATTAAAGCCGCGACAAAAATTAAGCCGATGATTTTTTTCATGACAAATTAATTTTAAATGTTTCGCAAAGATAATAAAAAGTTTCAAAAACATATAAATCTTTTAATTTTAAACTTTCATCCTTTCACTAAATTTCGTATTTTTGCAAAAAATTAGAAAGATGTTCGACGACGACAGTTTCCTTGACGATATGGAGGTGAACGAGCTGGTTGACCGTTTCGAAAAAATGGTCAGACAGGAGCAGTCGTACTATTTCGATGCCGACGAGCTGAACGTCATAGTTGAACATTATCTGCACGTTAACAACGTGAAAAAGGCCAATCTGGCCGCTGACATAGCAAAGACTTACCATCCCAACAACCCTCTGGTGCAAATTATCAGGGCCAAGCAGCTCCTGGCAAATTCCAATGCCAAAGAAGCTCTCTCAACCTTGAAAAACTCCGATTTCGATCATGAGGACGCCGATTATCAGATCACTCTGGGTGCCTGTTACACCGATTTGGGAGAGCACGAAAAAGCCATCAAAGCTTACATGAAAGCGGTGAAAGCCTTCGATTACAGGGACTGCGAAGACCTGTACGCCTCTATTGCCAACGAGTACGAGAACATGGGCGATATAGAGAAGGCCCTGAAGTATTACATTCTGGGGCTGCGCCGCGACGTCGACCTGGACGAGCAGTATTTCGAGATTCGCAATTGTTTCTCTATGCTGGGCAAAATAAACGACGCCATAGATTTCTTCCATCAGGAGATAGACCGCAACCCCTACAGTGTATCGGCATGGATGGCTCTGGGCAACTGTTACGTCCGCATGGGCAAGTTGGAGGAGGCCATCGAACAGTTTGAATATGCCGTGGCCATAGACCCGCATTACAAAAAGGGTTATATCGACCTGGCCACAGCCTTCAACGAGCTCGACCGCTTCAAAGACACCATAGACATTATGGCCGAAGCTACCCGTTACAATGCCGAGACAGCCCTTCTGCTCTGCCTTTACGGAGAGGCCAAAGCCAAGCTGGGCGACACCGAGGAGGCGTTTAAGATTTACAAGAATGCCATGAAGCTGGATGAAAATCTGTCGGAGGCATACGCCGGCATAGGTTTCCTGCTCAGCGATGAGAACAACCCCACGTCGGCCATCAAATTCCTCAAGCATGCTCATACCCTGTCGCCTTACAACACCGACTACATGTACGTGCTGGTTGAAGAATACAACAAAATCGAAGAGTTTGACATAGCGCTGCGTTACGTCAACGAGATACTCGACCTTAACCCCTACGATGAGAACGTCTACATCTCAATGATGGAGTGCTATGTACTGAAAGATGACCCTGACAAAGCCATGGAGTCGTTGGAGCGCGGTCTGCGCATATTACCCGGCAACGCCGCCCTGCTTTATCGCAAGGCTTTCCTATATTTTGCAAAAGACCAGACCGAGTCGGGACTGCTGACTCTGGAGATGGCCCTGGAGCGCGATTACGACGGGCACATGGAGTTCCTCAGCTTTGACGCCGAGAATCTGACCAACAACCAAGCCATAATGGAACTGATAGAAGAATACAGAAAAAAGAAAGCATGAAAAACTATATTTACATATTCCTGATAGCAATGGTGCCGCTCATAGAGCTGCGTGGCGCAATACCCGTTGCCTATGCCATACACACGGCCAACCCCGATTTCAATTTGTTTTGGAGCTATATAATCATAGCCCTAGGCAACATCTTACCTGTGCCATTCATCTATCTGTTTGCCCGCAGGGTGTTGTTATGGGGTAAGGACAAACGCTATATCGGAAAGTTTTTCACCTGGTGTTTGGAAAAAGGCGAAAAAGGCGGACAGAAACTGCAAGCCAAGGCGGGACGCGGACTCTATTGGGCTCTGGTACTCTTCGTAGGCATACCGCTGCCTGGAACAGGCGCCTGGACAGGCACCTTGGCGGCCAGCTTCTTAGACATGGGGTTCAAGAAAAGCGTTATAGCCGTTATAGCCGGAGTTGTTTTGGCCAGTGTAATTGTCGGCTTGGTCTGCACACTGGGATTCGGAGCTGTTTTTGGAATAAATTAAGGTTATGCGCTATTTCGGACTCATAGGACATCCTTTAAGCCATTCTTTTTCAAAGGCCTATTTTGAAGATAAATTCAAAAACGAGGCTTTAGACTGTTTCTTCATCAATTTTGACATCGAAAAGCTTCACAGCATCAAGGATATTCTCGTGCAATATCCCGACTTGCAAGGCTTTACAATAACCCATCCGTATAAAAAGGAGATTTTCAGCTACCTCGATGCTGTCGACGCCAATGCCGAAGAAATCGGAGCGGTGAATGTGGTGAAAATCGAAGCTGGCAAAAAGCTGCACGGCTACAACACCGATTACATAGGTTTTCAGGGACTTATGGAGAAAGCTATAGCCGGCAGGGATATTCAAAAGGCCTATATATGCGGCACAGGCGGGGCTTCGGAAGCCGTGAAATTCGTTTTGAAGAACAAAGGCATAGAATACAAACTGCTGTCGAGAAAAGACAATTCCTATCAGCAGATAAAACAAGAGGGATTTAAAAATAACGAATTGATTATCAACGCCACCCCCGTCGGCATGTATCCCAAGTCGGACGAAAAGCCCGATTTGCCATACCAGACGGCTAACTCCACCAATGTGTTCATCGATTTGATATACAATCCAGAGGAGACCATGTTTATGAAAGAGGCGAAAAAATATGGAGCCAAGGCTTTTAACGGATTGAAAATGTTGACGTTACAAGCAGAAGCGGCATGGCGGATTTGGAATTTAGAGTGTTGATTTTAAAGTGTATAGTTAAGTGGATTTCATCAGCAAAATATCAAAAGAGTTTTCTATAACACCGAGAGTGGCTGGAAATGTGATAAAGCTTCTCGGCGAAGGTGCCACTGTGCCGTTCATTGCGCGCTACCGCAAGGAAATGACTGACACAATGAATGAGGAGACTGTGGCCGAGGTGAAAAAGCGTCTCGAACAGCTGGACGAGTTGGAGAAACGAAAAGAGTTTGTGCTGAAATCCATAAACGAGCAGGAAAAACTGACTCCAGAGCTGGAGAAACAGATCCAAGAGGCCGAGACTCTGCAGGACGTGGAAGACCTCTATCTCCCCTACAAGCCGAAACGCCGCACCAAGGCTGAGATTGCCCGCCAGAAAGGGCTGGAGCCTTTGGCTAAGCTCATAATGTCGCAAAACAGCGACGATGTGAACGGCATGGCCCATCGTTTCATCAACAAGGAGAAAGACGTCAAGACTGAGGAAGAGGCTTTGCAAGGCGCCTGCGACATAATGGCGGAATGGATATCAGAGAACATCAACGGACGCAACCGCATCCGCAAGATATACCACAAAAGCGGCATTATTTCATCCACTGTGGTGAAAAGCAAAGAAGCCGAAGCTCAGACTTACAAGCAATATTTCGATTTCAGGGAGCCCATAGACAAAGCTCCATCACACCGTATTCTGGCTCTGTTCCGTGCCGAAGAGGAAGGCTTGCTGAAGGTGAAGCTCAGCATAGACGCAGACGATGCTCTCAGCGTGCTTGACAGCATATTCCTCAAAAACGACAATGCTTCAACCGACTTGGTGCAAGATGCCATTGACGACGCATGGAAACGCTTGCTGGAGCCATCACTTGAAACCGAGATACGAGCCCTTTACAAACAGAAAGCCGACGAAGTGGCGGTGAAGGTATTCGCTGAGAACCTGAGACAACTGCTGCTGGCCGCACCTTTAGGCAAGAAACGTGTGCTTGCCCTCGACCCGGGCTTCCGCACAGGCTGCAAAGTGGTTATCTTAAACGAGTTGGGGGCTTTGATACATAATGAGACCATCTACCCTCACCCACCTCAAAACGAGACCGGCAAGTCGGCAGCCAAGATAGCTCACCTGGTGCAGGCATATAAAATAGACGTCATAGCCATAGGAAACGGCACGGCAGGACGCGAGACTGAAGATTTCATTCGCGGAATCCGTTTCGACCGTGACATCACTGCGGTTATGGTAAACGAAAGCGGTGCCTCCATCTACTCGGCAAGCAAGGTTGCTCGCGAAGAGTTTCCTGATTACGACATCACAGTGCGCGGAGCCGTCAGCATAGGCCGCCGCCTGATGGACCCCTTGGCCGAACTGGTCAAGATAGACCCCAAGTCAATTGGAGTTGGACAATATCAACACGATGTAAACCAGAAAATGTTGGGCGACGAGCTTAACACTGTGGTTGAAAGCTGTGTCAACGCCGTGGGTGTGGAGCTCAACTCCGCCAGCGAACAGTTGTTGTCGTACGTGAGCGGTGTCGGGCCGCAGCTGGCGAGCTCAATTGTGAAATACCGCAACGAGAACGGAGGTTTCACCAGCCGCAAACAGCTGATGGAAGTGCCACGCCTCGGCAGCAAGGCCTTCGAACAGTGCGCCGGTTTCTTGCGTATACGCGACTCCAAACAGCCTCTGGATGCCAGCGCAGTTCATCCGGAGAGTTATCACATAGTGGAAAAGATGGCCAAGAAGCTCGGAGTGACAGTGAAAGACCTGATTGGCAACGAGGAACTTGTAGCCAAGATCAATCCAAAAGAGTTTATAGAGACAGATTTCGGCATTGAGACAGTCAACGACATCATAGACGAGTTGAAAAAACCCGGACGTGACCCGCGCAAGGGCTTTGAAATGTTTGAATTTGACAAAAACATACGCACCCTAAACGACTTGAGACCTGGCATGGAACTCAAGGGCATAGTAACCAACATCACGGCTTTCGGCTGTTTTGTCGACGTTGGAGTGCATCAGGACGGACTGGTTCACATCAGCCAGATGTCGAACAGCTACATTACCGATCCAAACCAGGTTGTGAAACTCAACCAAAAGGTGAAAGTAAAGGTCATGGAAGTTGACATCCCAAGAAAACGCATCAGTTTGAGCATGAAATGAAATAAAACCGGAATCCTAACGTTATAGCGGTATGAAAAAACATATACTAATCGGATTATTCATCGCCTTGTTCGCTCTGCCATTCGGAGCGAAGTCGCAGGTTTTCCTTGGAGAAGCGTTTGTAGGATACAATATATGCCAGGTTGACGGCGACATGATAATGGGTTTCTTCAAACACGGAGTCAACGTGGGTGTGGGCGTCATAGTGCCTGTGTGGACAAAAGACAAGTTCAGCCTGGAGCTGTCGATGGAAGTGCTCTACAACCAGAAAGGCTCCAAGCAGGGCCGCAAATATTGGGATCATGTGATTGATTCAGTCACCGGACATGAAATCACGGGAGAATACAACCTCAGCCTAAGCTACGGTGAGGTGCCGTTCATGGTTTATTTCACCGACAAGAAGGTGGTCTCTGCGGGTGTGGGTATTTCCTACGCCAGACTTATGGGACTGACAGAATACGAACAGGGCATTAAGACCAACGTGACTGCAACCAGCGGCGAGTTCGACCAGAACGAGTTCAACATATTGGCCGATGTAAAGATCCGCGTATACAAGAGATGGAAGCTTGGTTTCAGGTACTCCTACTCCCTGACTCCAATCAGAACACGTGAGTATTTCGACATTCAGGGGCAATCGCTCGGCACCTTCAAGCAGTACAACAACATGTTCACCTTCAGGCTGACCTACGTCTTCAACGAAAGGCTTGAGGACCTGCAACGCCAGGAATACCGCTACACAGGCGACAACCCGAAGTTCCACGACAAAGCCCTGGAGCGTCAGCGCCGCAAGTTGGCCCGCCAGAGAGAACGCGAAGAAAGAAGAAAGAACAAATAAAAAAAAAGGACGCTTACGAAAAGCGTCCTTTTTTATTCAAGAGTTATTCTTATTCAATAACTGTAACCATTTTCTCCATCTCCTTCATGGTGGCGAGATGACCCTTATAGTCAACATAGCCCAAACCAGGGAGCAGAAGTTCTATGTTACGGCCGTCGTTCAGGAACTCCATCACTGTGTTCTTGACGCAGTACTCAGTTGCTATGCCGCTTATGACAAGGTTCTTGCCGTTTGCGACCTCATGCAGCTGACGACCGTCAGGACCCACTGACTCGAAACCTGAATACTGTTCCTCGTCAACCTTGGCGCCCTTGCGGAAGATATTGCGCTCCGGGTCAGGACGGTTCATAGGGTTGATGACATCTGTGTAGAATGCTTCGTGGATAGCGCCTCCGCGTGTACCCTGTACGCAGTGTGCCGGCCAGATGCCGCCGTAGTCCTTGAATGAACTGTGGTTGTATGGATGATAGTCGGTAATGTAATAAACCTTCTGGTCAGGATGTGCGTTGATGTATTTCACAACCTCGTGCACAGCTTCTTCTGAGTGACCGCAGGCCAAAGTACCGTCGATGAAATCGTAGAGCATGTCGACAACCAGATGTGCAGGAGCTGCATGGTTCTCTTCGACAAAGCTATAGTTCTTGCCATAGTCGAGATGCTGCTGCAGGAAGTCTGAAGGATAGTTAACCTTGTAATCGACCACCTTGCCCTTCTTCACTACAGGGACAATCTCCGGATTGATAAAGCCGCCGTATGGCTTCAGTCCGAGAGCCTCGTAACGGGCCTTTACCTCTTTGTGGAGGTCTGGGTTGATCTTCACTGCGTATGTCTCTATGAGCTTCTTGCCGGTTTCATAGTCGCCTTCCGACTTAACGCGCTGCACTTCAGCGAGAAGCTGACCGAACAGACCGCGGAGTTTCTCATAGTCGTTGATGACGAAATATGTCTTGCCGTCGCGAACCTTCTTTTCGATGACATTGTCTTTCATTCCTTTTTCATAGCACCACCAGCTGATGAGAGCGCGATCCTGCATGTGAGCCTCGGTGATATCCTTGCCGAGTTCAATGCGTGCCAACTGGCTCATCAAACCGTTGCGGATGAAGTCGGCGTACTGTGCCTTGTAGCATTCCATGTTAGGCAGAATGCCGAGTTCCACCATCTTCGGGTCGGCGCAGTAGTAAAGTCCGAACAAGTCGGCGCGGGCCTCTTCAAGAGCTGAGCTGTACTCCTTCAGGGAGTTTGGCATGGTTTCCGGGAGCAGTTGTCCTGAACCGTGGCCAAGGCATTCGTGGAGGTCGGTGTGCAGCACGTCGGCTATTGCGCTGTATTTCTTGCAGAGGTCAATCTCTTCCTGTGAGTAGGCAAACTCAGCCAAAACGCTCTTTGGTGACTCGTTGGCGGCCTTGTCGTAAGCCTCCATCAAGTTGGTGATTGTCACCGACTTAGAACCGTGTTCCTTACGAATCCAGTCAGCGTTAGGCAGGTTGATGCCGATCGGAGGTGCCGGGAAGCAGTCGCCAGCCAGTGTGGTGACTATGATACCCTTAGCGCTCACGCCCTTGCATTCTTTCTTTTTGAAACGAGGGTCAACCGGCGAGTTATCTTCAAACCACTGTGCGTTGGCACTGATAATCTCCGAACGTTTTGTCTCCTCGAGGTCTTTGTAGTCGACAATGGCCTCCCAAGTGGCTTTCATGCCCATAGGATCGTTGTAGTCCTCGATGAAACCGTTCACATAGTCTATCATTGAGATTGAATCCTCAACCCATGCAATGTTGTATGCATCCCAAGTCTTCAGGTCGCCTGTGGTGTAATAATCAATCAACAAATTGGTGTAGTGGCGCTGCACATCGTTTTCGGCCACCTCGTTGGCTTTCTTGAGCCAGTAGATAATCTTCTCCAAAGCCTTGCCGTAAAGTCCGTCCACCTTATAAACTTCCTCGTGAAGTTTGCCGTTTTCCTTGACCAGCTTTGAGTTCAAGCCGTATGAAATCGGGTTCGGGTCGGTGGTGTCGCGCATGGCATCGTAGTAAGCCTCGACTTCACCTTTATTAATAGTGCCTTCGTAGAAGTTGACGCAGGAGTTACGGATAATATCCTCTTCTCCGCTGCGGCGCTTGGCATAAAGGTTCTCGTCGAAAATCACAGGAGTGATGAAGTCGATAAACTCTTCGACAGTCTCACCCTCGGCCAGAGGAAGCTGATTCTTGTCGGAATTCTTCACCAACTGGCTGAAATACTCTCTCGAGATTTCAGGGAACATCTTATCCTCTGCATAGTGATGATGGATGCCGTTGCTGAAGAACACTCTTTTTGCATAGACCACAAAATTCTGATAATCAGAGCATTTCTTATCACCTTTGTATGAATTAAGGATAGCCTCAAGAGTCTTGCGGACGGTGAGGTTGTACTTGAAATTCTGGTCGGCAAGAATGTCGCGGCCGCACTTGGCTGCTTCACCCAAATAATAAATGTACTCTTTCTGTTGCAGAGTCAGATTCTCCCATTCCGGGATCTGATAACGCATAACTTTCAGGTCGGCGAACTCGTCAACCAGATACTTGAAATTCTCAGGTTCATTCTGGGCATTCTTGTTACCGCTTGGTGCACAAGCAGTTAGAAGCCCCGCAATTCCTAAACACATAATAAGTCTTTTCATTTTTATAGTTTTGTAAAATGGGTTGCAAAATTAGTAAAATTTTTCACTCAAAAAGGCGTTTTAAAAAAAGATTATAAGATGATTTTTATTATCTTTGCAAAAATTAATAATTAAAAATTCAGACAGATGCAATACACGCAAGAATCTAACAATCAAGGTAATAGACCTTTAAACAACAAGAAATACGCCCCTATCGTGGTGGTAGTTGTGGCAGTTTTGCTGCTCATCATATTCTGGAACCGCATCACAGTGACCATCCCTGCCGGTCACGGAGGAGTGCTTTACCGTCTGTTTGGTGGCGGTATTGACACTACCAAGACTTACGAGGAAGGCTTCCACTTCATCGCTCCTTGGAACAGCATGGAGCTTTACGAAGTGCGTCAGCAGGTGGCCGACGAGGAAATGAGCGCTCTTTCTTCAAACGGTTTGGAAATCAAGATAGAATTCTCAACATGGTATCAGCCTAAATGGGAAGAATTGGGACAGCTGCACGCCACCATTGGTACCCAGTACCTCACCAGAACAGTCTACCCTGCCATGCGTTCAGCCGCCAGAAGCGTGCTCGGACGTTACACCCCGGAGCAGATTTATTCAACAAAGCGTGATGCCATTCAGGAGGAAATCTTCATTGAGACAAAGAACCTTCTCGAAGGCAAGCACATTCAGCTCAACCAGGTGCTCATCCGCTCGGTTACCCTGCCTCCTACCATCAAGTCGGCTATCGAAAGCAAGTTGAAACAGGAACAAGAGGCTTTGGAGTATGAATTCAAACTCGAAAAGGCATCACAAGAGGCTGAACGTCAGCGCGTTGAAGCTGAAGGTAAAGCCAGGGCCAACAATATTATCAGTGCGAGTATCAACGATAAGATCTTACGCGAAAAAGGTATAGACGCCACTCTGAAGCTCGCCGAGTCACCCAACACCAAGGTTGTGATTGTGGGTAACAGCAAAGACGGCATGCCGTTGATTTTGGGAGACATCAAGTAATGGCCAACAAGGTTAAACAAGTTAGAATAAGCATAAAAAACCGTCGCGCGTCTTATGAGTATTACCTCATAGACCGCTACACTGCAGGCATTGTGCTCACCGGCACGGAGATCAAAAGCATACGTGAAGGCAAAGCCAGTCTCACCGACTCGTACTGCGCCTTCACAGGCAACGAACTTTTCGTGGTGGGGATGCACATTGCCGAATATGCTTTCGGAACGTACAACAATCACGTGCCGAAACGCGACCGTAAGCTTCTGCTGACTATGAAAGAGTTGCGCAAGCTCAAGGCCAAGAGCGCCGAAAAAGGCTTCACCATTGTGCCAGTCGAGATGTTTGTCAACGACCGTGGCCTGGCTAAGATGGAGATAGCTCTTGCCAAGGGTAAGCACTTCTACGACAAGAGAGACAGCCTGAAGGAGAAGGATTCGAAGAAAGAAATAAGGGAGTTTTAATTTTTAATGGTTATTGGTTAGAATTATGAAGAGATTGTTGATTGTTATAATGGTTTTGGTTTCGTTGCCGGTGATCAGTGACGCTCAAGGCATAAATTGGATGACATTTGAGGAGGCAGTTAAATTGAACGAAACGGCGCCCAAGAAAATCTTCATCGACGTCTACACCGACTGGTGCGGATGGTGCAAGAAAATGGACCAGACCACATTCCAGAATGAAGATGTGGTGGCATATATGAACGAAAACTACTATGCTGTCAAGTTCAATGCCGAAACCCGCGACACCATAGTCTGGGGCTCCAACACCTATATCAACGAGGGTGGAATTAACGGCCGTAAGGGTACCCATCAGCTGGCCGCAGCCCTATTGCAAGGACGTCTTTCCTACCCTTCATACGTTTTCCTCAACGAGAAAAACCAGCTTCTTACAGTGGCTCCCGGATACATGGAAGCCAAAGATTTTATGCCTGTCCTGACATATCTCAGCACAGATGCATATCTCAAACAATCATTCAAGGATTACATTAAGTAACAATGCGTAAACTATTAGTTATCATATTATTATCAATCACAGTAATTGCGGTGTCATGTCGCAAGAACAAGACATTTTCCAACGACACTTCCCGAAACATTGAACTGTCGTCCGACACCCTGACTTTCGACACTGTGTTCACCTGCGTGGGCTCGGCCACCAGGATACTGATGGTTTACAACAACACCGACGACAACCTCAAAATCAGCTCCATCCGCTTGGAGCAGGGCAGCTCGTCACCATACAGCGTCAACGTGGACGGAGCCTCAGGCACCACTTTCCAGGACGTTGAAATTTACGCCCACGACAGCCTCTATGTCTTTGTTAAGGTAACCATAGACCCGACCGACGAGAACAATCCATTCTTCGTGGAAGACCGTCTTCTGTTCAATACCAATGGCAACCAAACCGTGGCACATCTGACGGCTTACGGACAGAACGCCCACTACATCATTGGAAATATCGGAATTTTCCCGGACTCAGAAGGGCATTACACCAACTACTACACCCCTGTCACCGACTCCGTCAACAAAGACGTGCATTGGACAGCTGAAAAGCCGTATGTGATTTATAATGTGGCACTTATCGACTCCGAAGGCACTCTGACCATAGAAGCCGGCACAAGAGTATATTTCCATGGAGGTTCGGGGCTTTGGGCCTGGAGCGAAGGACAGTTGATAGTGGACGGCACAGCTGAAAACCCTGTCATATTCCAAGGCGACAGACTCGAAGACTTCTATGCCGACGAGCCCGGTCAATGGGACCGCATTTGGCTTATGGAAGCCCGCGAAGGACACGGACACAGCATCAATCATGCCATCATCAAAAACGGCTTCATAGGCTTGCAATTGCAGCGAATGCTGAAAGACAACATGGCTCAGGCCGACATCACCAATACCATTATTGAAAACCACACAGGCATGGGCATTTACACCAACTGCTACACTGCAAACGTATGGAATGTGCTCATCGACAATTGCGGCTATTATTGCGCCGCTCTCACCGGTGGAGGAAACTATCTGTTCAGGCATACCACATTGGCCAATTTCTGGACCAATTCCGCCCGTCAAACGCCCGCCTTGTATTTCGACAATTACTACACCGACCCTACTGACGGCAACACCTACGCCATGCCGTTCAACTGCGAGTTGGCCAACAGCATAGTGTACGGCAATCACAGCAACGAGTTTGACACAGATTTCTACGAGCAATCAAGCGATACAACCTATCGTTTCAGCCATTGCCTGCTTGGCATCACACGGCCTCACAGCGATGAAAGCATGTACGAGGCCTGCGTCTTCAACGAGAAGCCTAAATTCGTCAACACTGAAGAATTTGACTATCATCTCGACACATTGTCACCGGCAATAGGTATAGGCAATCCTGCAATTTCCACAGGCATCCTGAGGTTTGACCTAGACGGAGTGGACAGAGGCGACAACCCCGATGCAGGCGCCTATCAATATTATTATTCCCGTATAATATTATAAGTCTTTTTGGTCTGATTTCCGACACCGTCGGTTACGACGATTTCCAACTTGTTGTTGCCTTTTTTCAAGTTTTCATCAACATTGTAAAACAGTTGGTCATTCTTGGCATCGTAGGCACCGACCACCCATCTTCCGTTTAGATAAATGTTGTAGGTATTGATGCCGGATTCATTATCTTTTATCTTGATGTTCAATCGTTTACACTTGATAACCTTGGTGTTGTTCTTGAAGTTTTCAGGCTTAACGACAGGATCCGTATTGTCTTCTGCCAGGGCATAAACTCCAGTGCTTCTCACTTGGGTACAAACCATACCGTCCTTCATCATACCGCCCTGTGCGTTGAAATTACCCTCTTCATCTATGCTTACCACATAAAGCTTGTCGGATGAGGCATACTGCTCGGCCGGCCTGATCTTCACATCTATCTTCTTTTGCACCGGAATGTCTTTGGTACCCAATATGTAGGCATAATCGGATGCTATGTTTCTGATAGTGTCTATTTGACCGGTCAGTATGTATTCAAATCTATAAAATGCCTTTTCTGGAATCTCGGCTACAAAACCGTCCAGATTGATTTCGGTTTTCTGCCTGCCATCCACTCTGTAATAGCTTCTATTGTATTCATAGTCAGCATATTCCGTCAACGGCTTATCTCCCACCACTGTAAAATTGGCGACAGATGTGTTGCCGTGGAAATCCTTTATCACATATTTCATCTCAACCCTATCCCCTTCTTTTACAGTGATATATCCTGAAGTCTCACCGTAAAGGTCCAAAATATTGTACTCGTCAACTTCAGTTCTCACATACCGGATTTTGTCCTCAACAAACTTTTTATAATCAATCAGGCTGTTGATATGACGGGTCTCATCGTACGAATAATTGTTAAATAAAATACTGAATATCAATCTTTTATCGGCATAAAGCTCAATAGAGTTAACCCCGTTTTTATTATGGGAATTGTCCGCCTGGTCGTATGTCGAGATACCGAAATACAACTTACCGTTGGCTTTCACAACCATATTGTCCTCATAGTCGAGATATGCCGGCTCATCCTTGCCGTTGACTGACGATTTTTCTTTTGGATACACAGCAATGCCTTGCACTTTAGGCTTAACGTTGTCCACGTTTTTCACACCGAAAAGCATAGGATTGACTGGACGCTGATTGGCATCGCGCAACTCGAAGTGCAGATGAGGTCCGCCGGAACCGCCAGTATTGCCGCTAAGTCCCAGAATATCACCAACTTTTACAAGCAACTCCCCTTTCTCAGGGAACAGATTCTGGGCAAACGACTTGCTCTCCATCTGTTTGCGCTTGACATATTTACCTATTTTGTCGTTAAACTTCTCCAAATGTGCGTAAACCGACATATAGCCGTCTTTATGAGTAACATACACCACATTACCGTAGCCGTATGGTGACACTCCAATGCGGCTCACATAGCCGTCAGCTACCGCATAAACCCTATAGCCGATCTCACCCTTGGTCTTGATATCAAGACCTGCGTGGAAGGCATTGTTACGCAATTCGCCAAAAGTGGCAGACAACAAAATCGGAATCTTCACAGGAGCCGGATAAACAGGATACTTAGGAGTGGTTTGTGCACTTAAAAAATTGACAATCAATAAAAAACAAAACAAAAAATTACACCTCATTTTCAATAAATTTGTTTTACAAAAATAAAAGATTTTTTTTGTAAATTTGCAAAAAAATATAATATGTTTACCAAAAGGGAGATTCCGCTTTGGAAAGTATTCGTCAAGCGACTTGGCGTAATGTTGCTGCTGCTGGCGTTAAGCAGATGGCTCCTCTTCTGGTTTAACACTGGCAACTTCCCAAATCTGAGTACTGGCGAGCAAATCCGGCTGTTTTTCGTAGGAATGCGCTTCGACATCTGGACTTTAGTCATAGCCAACCTGCCGTTCCTAATATTTTACGGCATACCGTTCCGATTCAAATACAACAAGGTTTATTGCAAAATTGTCGATATTGTTTTTGTCATAACCAACAGCATAGCCATAGCGCTCAACCATATAGATGTGATATACTACCGTTACATCGACAAGCGCATGACATCGGAACTGTTACATTTCGCCCAAGATTCAGACGACAACCAAAGCAGCCTGATATGGCAGTTCATACACGATTTCTGGTTTATGTTTGTGGTGTTTGCGGCATTCTTCCTGGCCATCATCATTTTGACAAGAAAAACCCAGGTGAAACCGGCTGTGATACTGCAAAAGAAATCATGGTATTTCGGGCAAACCATCGGCTTCCTTTTCCTGATTTTCATTTCGATAATCGGCATCAGAGGAGGTTTTCAGATGAAACCTATAAGCATAATCACAGCGGCCAGCTACACCAACACCCGCAACATGCCGTTGGTGTTGAACACTCCTTTCACCATAGGCCGCGGCTCATCTGGAAATGTGTTGAAAAAAGTCAGTTTCTACGACGACAATGTTATAGACAGCCTCTACACCCCTATTCATAAAGACTTGAAAGTAAACCGCTTCATCGAAGGCAGCGCCGAAGGATACAACCTTTTCTTCATCATACTTGAGAGTCACGGACAGGAAATGGTGAGTTACTACAACCATCAACGCGATCATAGTCTGACACCTTTCCTCGACTCTTTGTTGAACGAGAGTCTGGTGTTTGACGGCATGGCTAACGGCCGTCAGTCAATAGAGGCTCTTACGTCCATACTATCAGGTCTGCCATCTTTAATGTCAAGAGATTACGTAGAGTCGCGTTATGCGGCCAACAGGCTTGACGGCATAGGCACGATTCTGAAACGTCACGGTTACAGCACGGCGTTTTTCCACGGCGGCAACAACGGCACCATGAACTTCGACGCCTCCGCACTTGCCGCCGGTTTCGACTCGTATTACGGCCGAAACGAGTTTGGCAACGACGATTTCTACGACGGCACCTGGGGCATATCCGACATGCCGTTCCTGCAATATACAGCCCGGAAAGTCGACGAAATGCACAAACCTTTCGCGGCCGGGGTCTTCACACTCTCGTCCCACCATCCTTTCAGCATACCTAAAGGATACACAGTGCCTGAAGGCGACTACAAGAGCGATTTCGAGAAGACGGTGCGCTACACCGACGACTCCATGCGGAAGTTTTTTGAGACCATATCACAGTACAGCTGGTACGACAGCACTATATTTGTCATCACCGGCGACCACGTCAACCCCGAACACCGCTTCGACAATTATCTCAACGGATACGGGCAATATCAGATTGTTACCGCAATCTACTCTCCAGGCCTCATCAAGGCCGAGAATACCGGCATCATGCTGCAGCATACCGATTTAGGGCTCAGCCTGCTCGCCGCCGTTGGCAGCAACGACACTGTTTTCAGTTTCGGCCGCAACGTGTTTGACAGTCTGCAGCAGCCTTGCTTCATGAGCTATCTGAACAACATATATGAATACAGCGACGGGCAGTATATGCTTCAGTCAGACGGCCAGAACATCACCGCTGTTTTCGATATCAAGGCAGATCCTTGTCTGACCGACAATCTTTACGTAAAAGGTGAAGACGATCGCTGGAACGAGATTAACAGCCAGTTCAGACTAAGGTTGCAGCAGTACAACAACAGAATGATTAACAACAAGTTATACATAAAATGAAAGAGAAGATATTGTTTATCGTCAACCCCATATCGGGGCATAAGGACAAAAAGAATTTCCCCTCTTTGGTGGAAAGTCTGATTGACAAGGAAAAGTACGATTACAGTATCTCATGGACCGAATACGGCGGCCATGCCAAGGAGTTGGCGCGCGAGGCCATTGCCTCCGGCGTCGACGTCATAGTGGCCGTTGGCGGTGACGGCACCATAAACGAAATCGGAACCGCCATGCTCGGCGCCGAGCAAACCTTCGCCATAGTGCCTTGCGGCTCGGGCAACGGCCTCGCGCGCCATCTGCACATCCCACTGAAGGCCGAGAAAGTCATCACCGAGGTGATTAACAAAGGCGTAAAATCCAAGATCGACACCGCCTCCATTAACGGAGTGCCTTTCATTAGCATTGGCGGAGTTGGATTCGATGCCATCATAGCCGATTATTTCGCCAAGGACCCGAACCGCGGTCTCAAAACATATGTCAAACTGGTGACCGAACGGTATTTCAAGTTCCAACCCGAGAAATATCATCTCATTCTCGATGACGATACGGAAATAGACTGCGAGCCTCTGTTTATCTCGTTTGCAAACAGCAATCAGTTTGGCAACAATGCAGTGGTGTCACCCCACGCCTCGCTCAACGACGGTTTGCTGGACGTCTGCGTCTTCAAAAAACCCAGCTTCATCAGCATTCCGGACGTGGCTGTCAAGCTTATGACCAGCAGAATCGACCATTCAAAGATAGTCGATATATATAAAGCAAAGAAAATCAAAGTAATAAGACAAAAAGAAGATATTGCCAACGTAGACGGCGAAGCCATGATGATGGCCAAAGACCTCGACATTGAGATTAAACCTTTGTCGTTGAATATACTTCTGCCCGACATCAAACAATAAGATTATTAAGTAAAATAAAAAGATATTATGATTACCAAGTACCTATCATTATTTGAGAGATTGTTCCTCGATGTACGTTTCGAGCCAACCACTGCCCACAATTTGGCACAGGGGGTGGGCATAGTCACACTGTTTGTGGTGTCATTCTTCCTGTTTTTCGTCGTAAAACAGCTGCTTAAGCGTTTTGTAGGCAGATGGATCAGAAAGAGCAAGACCCGCTTCGACGACTATCTTCTCGGCAAGAAACTTGAGAGAAGAATCGCCTTCCTCATCCCCATTTACATGATTAAAGGCTTGCTTTATGAGGTGGCACCAGATTTGGACACCATCACTTCCTTCATAATAGTGTGGACCAGAGTGGGCGAAGTGACCACCTACACCGGCATAATACTCTCCTTTCTGGACACTATTTCTGACATGTACAATTCCTTTGATGTTTCAAAAAACAAGCCTCTGAAGGGATTGGTCCAAGTCATCAAAATCATCCTGATAATTATATGCGTTCTCTTGATAATAGCGGTCCTCACCAACAAAGACCTGGCCAACATCTTTATCGGACTGGGTACTTTATCGGCCGTGCTGATGCTGGTTTTCAAAGATCCCATTTTGGGTTTTGTGGGCGGCATACAGCTAACCTCTAACGATATGGTACGCATAGGCGACTGGATTGTCAAAGGCAATGCCGACGGTACTGTCATCGACATGGGACTCACCACCGTCAAGGTCAAAAACTGGGACAACACCATCACCACCATACCCACCTATTCACTCATTTCCGACCCGTTCATCAACTGGCGTGGCATGGCTGAATCAGGCGGCCGCAGAATAGCCCGTGCCATCATTATCGACGTTGACACAGTCAAGTTCTGCACTCCTGAAATGATAGAGAGATACAAGAAATTCCAGCTTATCACCAAATACATCACCGAAACTGAGCAAGCTGTAGAAGAATACAACAAAGAAAACTCCGTCGACACCTCTACCCTTGTCAACGGACGTCGTCAAACCAACCTCGGAATCTTCCGCGCCTACTTAACAGAATATCTTAAATGCAATCCTAACTTGAATCACGACCTGACCATGTTGGTGCGCCAGAGAGACCCCACAGAATACGGTATTCCGTTGCAGATTTATTGCTTCAGCGCAAAGACCGACTGGGTGTCGTACGAGGCCATTCAGAACGACATATTCGACCACATTTATGCAGTGGTAAAACAGTTCGACCTCAGAGTGTTCCAGCGTCCGTCATCACATTCGATGAACGAAGCGTCAGAGCATTAATAAAAAATAGTTTGGAATTTTTAGCGTTTGTTCCAGAATGCCGGCATGAAAATCAGCAGGACGGTATAAATTTCAAGACGTCCGAGCAGCATCATGAACGACATTACCCATTTGGCTGCCACACTCAATCCCGCAAAGGTACTTGCCGGTCCGGTTGAACCGTAGCCAGGTCCCATATTGCTTAATGAGGTTATGGTGTTGAAGACGCTTTCCTCAAGGTTGCAACCGCTGACGGTCAGCACCATTATACCCACTACGCATATAATCGCATAGAAGAACATATAGTTCAAGGTCTTCAGAAGCAAGTCGTTGTGCACCACCTCTTTAGACACTTTCACGGTGAACACCGCGCTAGGATGAAGTATCTGGCGAATAGTGATTTTCAACGACTTAAGACAAACCATAAGTCTTATAATCTTGACGCCGCCCGAAGTGGAACCGGCGCAAGAACCGCTGAACATAATCATCAATGTCGGGAAAAGGAACAAGCCGCCCCAAAGGGTATAATCGTAGCACGAGCCCTGATAACCTGTTGAAGTTATTAGAGCCACCACATGGAACAAGGCAGAACGGAAGCGAGCCTCAAAAGTATTTTCAGGATAAGAAGAGGTTACCGTTAGCACTGTTTCGGTTTTCGGAGCTATGTAGAAAAGTGCTGTAACTATAGCGACACAAATGAATGTAAAAACAAGCCACCAGCGAAGTTCCTCGTTTTTAGCGAAGTACTTGACATCGCCTCTGAACAGGAAATAATATAAGGAGAAGTTGACACCCGACACCAGCATGAAGAATGAGCATACATATTCTAAATAATGCGAGTTATAGTAGCCTATGCTAGCCTGATGGGTGCTGAAACCGCCGCTAGACATGGTGGTGAAAGCGTGGCATACCGCATCATAGAGGTTCATAGGTCCGGCCCAGTATGCCATGATACAGGCAATTGTGAGTATTATGTAGATGGTATACAGATGACGAGAAGTGACAGACATCTTCGGATGCAGTTTCTTCACACCAAGACCTGACATCTCGGCGGCATAAAGCGAAGTCTGGTTGGATTTTTTATTAAGGGCAGGCAGAACAGCGAGGAAAAGCACAATTATACCCAAACCTCCCAACCACTGTATCATACTGCGCCAGAACAGTATGCCATGAGGCTGATCGTCAATATTCTCCATTATTGTGGAGCCGGTTGTGGTAAAGCCCGACATGGTCTCAAAGAAAGCATCTGTCACAGATGTTATTGAGCCCGTAAATATGAAAGGCAGCATACCGAAAACACAGAACAGCACCCATGTCATAGTAACCACTATCAAGGAGTCTTTCATAGTGAGACCGCCTGATTCTCTATCGTTGTTTTCTTTGCGCTTAGCCTTCTCCCTGCCGGATGAAAGCAAAATAAAACCGAAGATACCTGTAATCATTGTTGCGGCAAGCAGATATATAACATCCTCCTCACCGGCATGCACATTGTAATACAAGGCCACCATGGAAGCAATCAGCATAAAGAATGCCTCCAACAAGATGAAAATACCATAAATCCTAGCCTTCATATTTGTTTAATATATGTGCAACCCGCAAAAATACAAAAAAGTTTTTAATGTGTAAAAAAAATTGATTTTTCCCCGAAACGTGAAAAATCTCATCTGAAGCGACCAAAAATCCAGTTGAATTCTTCAGTTTTGTTTACGTTCATAACCACAAAAACACTATTTTTGCAGGTCTTATTAATAAGGATAAAATATAATAGGGATATGTTCAGAAAAAGATTGTTTTTAACTACTGTTTTGGCTATGGCGATGACGCTGTCAGCCAGCCTGTTGAAAGCCCAGCAGGCTCAAGACTCGCTGATTATCAGTCTCGACCAAGCCATTGAGATTGCTCTTGAGGAAAGCAACACCATCACAATAGCCAATCTCACCATCGAAAAGACTGGCTATGCGCGCAAAGGCGCTTACGCCGCCCTCTACCCCAACATCAGCGCATCCGGAAGTTACCAGCGCACACTTAAGAAACAGGTCATGGCAATGGATTTCAACGGACAGTCAATGGAAATAGCTGTCGGTAAATGGAACAACGTCAATGCAGGCATCAACGCCGCCATGCCTTTGATCAACGCCTCCCTTTGGCAGTCACTCAAGCTTTCGGCTTTAGACGTGGAACTCGCAGTTGAACAGGCCCGCTCATCAAAGATCGCCATGATAACTCAGGTTAAGCAGTCGTATTACGCTGTCTTGCTGGCCCAGCAGGTTTATGCGGTATACCAGGAGGTTTACGACAATGCGACCAAAAACTTCGAACATGTCGAGCACCTGTACAAGGCAGGCAAATCGTCGGAATATGAGTATCTGCGCGCGCAGGTCAACGTTCGCAACGCAGAGCCCAGCATATTCAGTTCCCTCACCGCCATCGACCTCGCCATCTGGCAGCTCAAAGCCGTCATGGGCGTAGACCTTGATACCAAAATCGGTGTGGCCGGCGAGATTGACATGTACAAAGACGAGATGCTGACGTATGAAAGCGACGACCTTATGGTTGATTTGGACAAAAACAGCACCCTCCTGCAACTCAACATCCAGAATGAGCAGCTCGAGCGCAGCGTGAAGATGGCCAAATACCAGTATATCCCCACACTTGCCGCCTCGTTCTCATACAACTACATTGCCATGGGCGACGACTTCAAGTTTAAATGGAACCCTTATTCTGTGGTGGGTCTCAGCCTTAACATCCCTATATTCGAAGGATTCGCCAAACGCAACAATATAAAGCAAGTTCAGGCTACGCAAAACATACTGCAACTTAACATTGAAGATACGGAACGTAATTTGCGCATAGTCGTCAAGAACTACAACAACCAGATTGACACTTATATCAAGAATTACATGGCTGCCGAATCAACTTTGGAGATGGCTCAGAAGAGCTACGACATAGCTTCAAAGATGTACGAACTCGGCAAAGCCACTTTGGTGGAGCTTAACGACGCCCAGCTGGCACTGGTGCAGGCACAGCTCACCATGAGCCAGACAGTATACAACTTCATGGTAACAAAGGCTTCGATTGAAGAGCTTTTGGGCAACGATGAACAGTTTTAAGTTTGGAGTTTAGTTTAACAGTTAAAGAGAATAATAAAAATGAAAAATATGAAAACAGGAAAAGCATTATTAATCGCTGCTGCAGCCATGATGATGTCATGCGGACAGAGCACCACACAGAACACTCAGATGGTTGAGGAGAAGCCCAAGGTCACCGTGGAGACAGTTAACGCAGAGTACGTCTCTCAGCTTATGGTCTACCCTACCACAATAACAGCCGACATCGTGAACAACATCGCTCCGCAGTCGGCATCACGTATCAGCAAGATTTACGTGGAAATAGGTGACCGCGTGAACGCCGGACAAACTCTGGCATTGATGGACGAGGTCAATTTGCAGAAGTCACGTCTGCAACTCATCAACGATTCCATTGAATTCGGCCGTATAGAGCAGTTGTACAAGATCGGCGCAACCACCCAGTCAGACTACGAGGCCATGTCTCTGAAATATGACGTTTCCATGAAAACTTATTACAACCTTCTGGAAAACACCATCTTGAAGAGCCCTATCAGCGGTGTGGTGACAGCCCGCAACTATGATGAAGGCGATATGTATGCTATGGCTCAGCCTCTGTTCGTAGTACAGAAAATCAACCCTGTCAAGATGCTCATCAACGTGTCGGAAAGCCAGTTCTCACAGATAAAGAAAGGCATGGAAGTGGAAATCACCACCGAGGCTTACGGCGATCAGGTGTTCAAAGGCGTGGTCGACCTCATCCACCCTACAGTCAATTCAATGACACACACTTTCGCAGTTGAAGTGAAATACGCCAACAAAGACCTCGCTCTGCGTCCAGGCATGTTCGCACGCGTAACTGTCAACTATGGCGACAATTTCAATGTTGTGGTTCCGGACAGAGCTGTCATGAAGCAGGTCGGTTCTGGCGAGCAGTATATTTATGTACTCAACGAAGACGGCACAGTCACCTATTCAGTGGTTGAACTCGGCCGCCGCATGGGCAACAGATATGAGGTAATCAGCGGTATTGACGACAATGCCACAGTGGTTGTGACAGGTCAGACCAGATTGAAAAACGGCGCAGAAGTCGTGGTAGTGAAATAATTTTGTAAAGGAAAGAAAATCATGAGTTTATACAGATCATCAGTCAATCATCCGGTAACGGTATCGTTGGTCTTCATCACGATAGCCATACTGGGTGTCTTCGCGCTGTCGAAACTGTCAATCAACCTCTTCCCCGACATGGGAACTAATGCCATCATGGTGATGACATCCTATTCGGGAGCCAGCGCGGAGGATATAGAAACCAATATCACCAAAACTTTGGAAAACGCCCTCAACGGCGTGAGTGACCTGAAGCACCTTTCATCCTCATCTAAGGAAAATGTCAGCGTCATCACTGTGCAGTTTGAATACGGCATAGACATCGAGGCAGCCACCAACAACGTGCGAGACAAACTGGACATGGTGCGGCAATACCTACCCGATGGGGCAGGCAACCCCACCATCTTCAAGTTCAGCATGGAGGACATCCCAGTTATGTTCCTCTCTGTTACTGCCGAAGAGAGTCTGTCGGGCCTGGACAAGATTCTCGACGACAAACTCACCACACCTTTGGCTCGTGTTCCCGGCGTAGGTACAGTGTCAGTGTCAGGTGCACCTAAGCGTGAGATTCAGGTATATGTCGACCCTAACAAGCTCGAGGCATACAACCTCACGGTTGAGCAGATTTCACAGGCTCTGGCATACGAAAACCGTAACACTCCAGCCGGAAGCATAGATATAGGCTCTAACTCTTACGCCGTGCGCGTTGAAAAAGAGTTCAAGTCGGCAAGAGAGATGCTCGACGTGGTTGTCGGCACATTCCAAGGCACGCCAATCTACTTGAAAGACGTGGCTCGTGTGAACGACGGTGAGCAGGAACGTCTGCAAAAGGTGTTCTCGAACAAGATCCAGGGAGCCATGGTGACAATACAGAAACAAACCGACGCCAACTCGGTGAAAGTGTGCCAAGGCATACACAAAGAGCTTGAAAAAATTAAGAAGACTCTCCCTTCAGACATCCAGATCAACCTGATCAACGACACCAGTGAGAGCATAGTCAACACCATCAACTCTTTGAAAGAGACCATCTTCATCACATTTATCGTGGTTATGCTGGTGGTGTTTATCTTCCTCGGCAGATGGAGAGCCACCATCATCATTGTGCTTTCCATCCCTATCTCGTTAGTGGCCTCGGTGGTTTACCTGTTTGCAACAGGTAACACATTGAATATCATATCAATGAGTGCTTTAACCATCGCCATCGGTATGGTGGTGGACGACGCAATTGTGGTGTTGGAGAACATCACCTCGCATATAGACCGAGGTGCTAAGCCTAAAGAGGCTGCCGTGCATGCCACACAGGAAGTGTCAATCTCCGTTATCGCCTCTACCCTCACCATGTTGGCGGTGTTCCTGCCTCTCACCATGGTCAACGGCGCAGTGGGCGTGTTCTTCCATCAGCTCGGCTGGATTGTCAGTATTATCATGATAGTGTCAACATCAGCAGCATTGACATTGGTACCTATGATGTGCTCCAAGATGCTTAAGCGCAACCCGAGAAGCCACGCATGGCACCGCATATTGTTCACTCCTATCAACAAAGGTCTCGATGCTCTTAGTCGCGGCTATGGACGACTCATCAACTGGGCCGTCACACACCGTGCCATGACACTTATCATAGCTGTAGTAATATTCATTGTGACACTCGTCACCACCCTGCCGGGAATGAAGACAGAATATCTGCCGAGCATGGACCAGGGCCGTCTGACAGTCAACATTGAGATGCCTGTAGGTACTCAAGAAAACATTACAGGTCAACTCGGTGCTGAGTTGGCAGAGAAATACATGGCTGAGATTCCTGAAATCAAGGTTATGAACTACCGTTACGGTGTCGCCGACGAGGAAAACGCCTTCGCTTCCATGCAGAGCAACGGCACCCACATCCTCGCCATGAACCTCAACCTTGGAAGTAAAGACACCCGTGAAAGAAGCACACAGGAAATTGCCGAGTATATACGTAAAGATCTGAAGAACAACGCTGTAATTAAGAAATACAACGTTTCAGAAGGCATGGGCATGGGTTCTACAGCCAGTGTCAAACTCGAGATATACGGCTACGACTTCAATGTCTCCGACCGAATCGCCAACGACTTGGCTTTAGAGCTTCGTGAATGCCCGGAGATTTCACAGGTACTCATCAGCCGTGACGAATACAGCCCTGAGATGTACGTCGACTTCGACCGCGAGAAGCTGGTGCTCAACGGCATCAATATCACCACAGCCTCACAATACGTGAGAAACCGCATCAACGGCTCTGTGATGTCGTATTTCCGTGAAGACGGTGACGAATACAACATCCGCGTGCGTTATGCCCCGGAGTTCCGTACAGGCATTGAGAATATCGAAAACATTGTGCTTTACGGCGCATCAGGTAACGCAGTTAGACTCAGCGAGGTGGCAAGGATAGTTGAAGGCCGCACCCCTCCTACCATAGAGCGTAAAGACCGTGAACGTATTGTCACAATCACAGGTATAGTTTCTAAAGGCTATGCTTTGAGTGATGGAGTGGCAGCTTCTGAGGCCTGTATCGACAAGGTCGAGATTCCTGCCGAGTTCCTGGTAAAGATAGCCGGTGACTACGAAGACCAACAGGATGCTTTCAAAGACATGTTCACCCTCATTCTCCTCATCATAATCTTGGTTTATGTGGTGATGGCATCACAGTTCGAGTCACTGCTCGACCCGTTCGTCATCATGTTCTCTGTGCCATTTGCCATCACAGGCGTGCTTATCGGATTGAGGATCAACGGCATGGCACTCGGTGTCATGGCACTCATCGGAGTCATGATCCTTATGGGTATAGTGGTTAAGAACGGTATAGTTCTTATCGACTACACACGTCTCTGTCTGGAACGCGGCATGGGTGTCAACGAGTCGGTTGTCACTGCCTCGCGCCAGCGTCTGCGTCCTATCCTCATGACAACGCTCACCACAGTGCTCGGTATGGTGCCTATGGCTCTCGGAACCGGCGAAGGTGCTGAGATGTGGAACGGCCTCGGCGTGGTGGTGTCCTGGGGACTCTCGATATCTACACTTATCACCCTGGTACTCATCCCTACTCTGTATGCCATCTTTGTATCAAGAAGAATCAAACGTCAGCAAAAGAGACACGAACGTTTGGCTTTAGCTCACGAACTTTAAAATCGAATCATCATGACAGCAATATTCATCGCCTACAATCAGGCTTATTACGAAGAAATCCAGGAACTCCTTGAAAAGCAGGGAGTTCGTGGATTCACACGTTGGAACGAAATCACAGGAAGAGGCTCGGCTACAGGCGAGGCGCATTACGGCAACCACACCTGGCCCACCTTCAACGACGCCATACTCACCTTTGTCGATGACGAAAAGGTGGACGGCATCTTGAATCTGCTTCACGAACATGACAACGCCACTCCGGAACTTGGCCTGAGGGCGTTCTCGTGGAAAATTGACAAGACTATTTAATCTCGAAGTGATATATGCAGGTGTGATGGTACTGCTCGCCAGGTCTCAGCACTGTGCTTGGGAAATTCTCCTGGTTAGGACCATCGGGAAACATCTGTGTCTCCATTATGAATGACTCTCGGTAAAGTAAGGGATCGCCATACTTGCCCTTAGTCCTTCCGTCAAAGAAATTGCCGCTATAGAACTGCAGTCCCGGTTGGTCGGAACTCACTGTCATCATTCTTTTCGAAACCGGCTCATACACTTCGGCCATCAGACCCATTTGGCCCATAGGCTTCTCTGATATCCAGTTGAAATCATAACCTTTGGCATAATACAGCTGATAATGATTCCCGTTTATGTCTTTCCCTATAGGTTTCATGACTGTGAAATCCATAGGAGTATCTTTGACTCTCATGAAAGCTCCTGTGGGGATCAAATGCTCGTCCACCGTAGTTATGAATTTGCCCTTAATCATCATTTCATGGTCAAGTATTGTACCTTTGCCCTCCCCCTTCAAGTTGAAGAAAGAATGATGCGAAAGGTTGCAAACTGTCGGGGCATCGGTGGTGGCTGTATAGTCGATACGGAAATCGTTGTTTTCAGTAAGAGTGTAAGTCATAGTGATGTCAAGATTGCCAGGGAATCCGTCCATTCCGTCAGGCAGCAGAGTGTGAAGCACTATAGAATTGGCTGTAACTGAGGTCACATCCCACACTATGCGGTCTATGCCGAACGCTCCTCCATGGAGGGTGTTACCGTTGTCATTCTTGTAAAGTTCATATTTTTTGCCATCAAGTGTAAACTCGCCATGACCAATACGGTTGGCATAACGTCCCACAGCGGCGCCAAGGTATCTTTCACCTTTATTATTAATATACTTGTTGATATTATCGTATCCGATGACTATGTCGTCATAGCTTCCATTGCAGTCTGGCATCCACAATGAGACCACACGGCCTCCGTAATTGGTGACCTGCATAGTCAGAAAACCGTTCTGCAAAGTGTAGAGTGACACTTTCTTGCCGTCAACCACTGTCTCAAAGTCGTTGGTGTTCATGAGTTTAATCTCACGTTTTTTTGAACAACCGACCAAAATCATTGCGCAAAGCGCGAGTAACAATACCTTTTTCATATCATTCTAAATATATGACAAAATTATAAAATATATTTCTACAGTCAACATTATTTTTAGTAATTTTGTACCGATGGCAGAAGGTTTAAGACATAAACGACACTACGAGAGCCGCGTCCGTGGAGAGGCCGTGTTGATTTTTATCATCGCGATAGTCATAATCGCGGCTATGATATATTATGTCAGAAACATCAAGGAATCCATCCTGGAGCAACGCGTCACCATATACAAAAACGAAAAGGTGCTCAGCCTGACCAACGATTTGATTCAAAAGATGAATCAAACCCAGTCTGATGCCCAGCTCTATTCTTTCACTGGCGATCAGGACTACCTCAACAATTTCCAGCTCAATTTGCAGGAGATCTCGGCTATCAAAGATTCCATCATCTACTATTCCAGCGATACCAGAAACAAAGCCATTCTGAACGATATATTGCAGCTGCTCAGACGTAAAGAGATCATTATCAAGCAGATATCCCACCATTACGATGTCTTCAACCCTTACGAGAGCATCTACAAGCTTTTGGAAGACTACAAACCCGAGAAGAAAACCAAGGTGGTGGCCGTGACCAGACAGGACACCATAGTACACAGAGCCGAAAAGCAAAGCTTCTTCCAAAGGATATTCTCTTCGGAAAACGCCCGTGACAGCATCATTCTTGTCACCACTACCACCTTCGACACCATAAGCGAAGAGGCCGACAACAAGGAAGATATCATGAAAGATATCAAACTTTACACTGAAAAAGGCCGAAAAGAATATATCGAAAGGATTCAAACCCTTGAGTATCAATATCAGACTTTCATCAAATCAGATCAAATCATCTCTGAGCAGATTTCAGGCCTGCTGATCATTTTGCACCAGCAGTCGCTCACCTCTGTGATGGATGAGATTCAGAAGAGCGAATCGGTTATTCAGCGCAATTTGAACTACGCAATCTATGGAGGCACTACGGCGCTTGGCTTTATAGTTTTATGTATAATGTTGATATTCAACGATATAAGAAGAGTATCAAAAGCACGAAAAGCCACAGAGGAAGCCAAGAGACGAACCGAAGAAATTATGGAAAGCCGCCACAAGCTGTTGCTGTCTGTTTCGCACGACATCAAGGCTCCGCTTTCGTCCATAGTCGGCCATATAGAGCTAATGCAACTTGAAAAGCCCAAAGCCGACGACATGCAGCGTCTCAATTCGATGAAAGTCTCATCGGAACACATACTGTCTCTATTGTCCAATCTGCTTGAGTTCTCAAGTCTGGATCAAGGCAAACAGCATGTCAGCCGCTCCGATTTCAACCCGAGTGAACTCTGCGACCAACTGGCCGCCATGTTCCGTCCTATAGCCGAAAACAAACAGCTCAGCTTCTTCTATCACAAGCATATAGCCGACGACGTTTATGTCAACTCCGATCCTTTGAAGATAAAGCAGGTTGTTAGCAATATCATCTCCAACGCCTTGAAATATACCATTGAGGGTGAAGTGCACTTTGGTGTTTATTTCGCCAACAACAAGCTTATTTTCAATGTGATAGACCAAGGCATAGGCATTCCAAACGACAAGATTGAAGAGATGTTCAAGCCGTTCAGCAAGGCTGACAACAACCCCGGACTGGCTGAAGGTAACGGATTCGGACTTTATGTGGTGAAAGGCTTGCTCGAGCTGCTTGGCGGCAGCATAAATGTGATGTCTGAGCTCGAAAAAGGCAGTCACTTTGAGATAAAGATACCTGTAAAGCCAGTCGAAAACAAAGTTGTTGAGAAAACAGCCGTCACCGACAACCGTATTGTGGCTGCCAATAAAAAACTCCACATACTACTTGTGGACGACGACAACAGCCTGCTGTCGGTAGTGAGCGCCATGCTTACCAAAATCGGCCACAGTTCCGACATCTGCCGTTCCTACATCGAATTCAACAGATACATTGAAGAGCTGGACCGCTACGACTTGGTCATCACCGACCGCGAGATGGGCACATTCTCTGGCAACGATGTGCTGAAGATGATTAAAAAAGTCGACCCTCAGAAGGCTGTCATTCTGATGACTGCCCGCGACCAGTATTCAGAGAAGTTCGCCATGGACGAAGGCTTCGACGGTTATATCAAGAAACCGTTCAGCATCAAAAACCTGGCCCAGCTTCTCAACACCGGCATAGCCGAAGAGGCAAGTCAAAGTTGCGACTTCACTGACGACTTCCCACAACTGTGCGCCATGTTCAACAACGACGCCACAGCCATACGCGGCATACTTCAGACTTTCGCCGACACCACCTCCGACAATCTGGTCACTCTTAACGACGCCGTCACCGAGCATGACTTCGCCAAAGCCCAGGCTGTGTGCCACAAGATGCGCCCTATGTTCATTCAGTTGGAACAGGAATCGGCACAGTACCTCATCGACATGGACAGCCGTCGCGGACAAGACGCCTCCTCCCTTCCCGACTGGGAAGAAAAAGGCATCGAATTCATGAAACAATCCGATGCCCTCTTGGCCATGCTGGCCGATAAATATGATATTTCCGTTTAGTCGCTCACTTCCTCGCTTCTACGGCCGCTACGCTTACGCTCGATTTCGTCGAGTATGATCTTACGCAGACGCAGGCTCTTAGGAGTCACTTCCAGATATTCGTCGTCGCGGATATACTCCATGTATTCCTCAAGCGACATCTTTACTGGCGGGATGAGCACTATCTTATCGTCCGAACCTGAAGCGCGGACGTTGGTCAGATGCTTGGTCTTGTTGATGTTCAGAACTATGTCGTTTGAACGGGTATTCTCACCTATAACCTCGCCCATGTACACATCTTCGTTAGGTGATACAAAGAACTTGCCGCGGTCTTGCAGCTTCCACAGAGCGTAAGGCACTGCAGTTCCTGTCTCCATAGCGATAAGGGCACCCACTTCGTGTGTTTCCATATCACCTTTCCAAGGCTCGTAATCTTTGAAACGGTGCGACATCACAGCTTCACCTTCGGTAGCTGTCAGCATGGCGCTACGCAGTCCTATCAGACCACGTGCCGGAATGTCGAAGTCCAGATTCATACGGTCGCCCTTAGGCATCATGTTGGTCATTTCACCCTTGTGCTGTGAAGCCAACTCAATGACACGACCGGCGAAGTTTTCAGGCACCTGCACGTTCATCACCTCTATAGGCTCGCACTTCTTGCCGTCGATTTCCTTCAACAGAACTTTCGGCTGACCGATCTGGAACTCATAACCCTCACGGCGCATGGTCTCCACCAAAATACTGAGGTGAAGTATACCACGTCCGTAAACCATCAACGAATCAGGTGAATCGGTGTCTTCCACACGCAAAGCGAGGTTCTTCTCTGTCTCTCTGTAAAGACGCTCGCGCAAATGGCGTGATGTGACGAACTTGCCTTCTTTTCCGAAGAATGGAGAGTTGTTGATGGTGAACAGCATGCTCATGGTAGGCTCGTCAACGTGAATCGGAGGCAAGGCCTCTGGGTTCTCAAAGTCAGCGACTGTGTCACCGATTTCGAAGTTCTCAAGTCCCATCACTGCTACTATATCGCCAGCCATCACAGGCTTCTTTGTTCTCTCTTTGCCAAGACCTTCGAATGTGTATAATTCCTTGATTTGATTCTTTTCTATAGAACCGTCACGTTTCACCAAAGAGACATTCATTCCAGCCTGAAGGATTCCGCGTTTCAGACGGCCCACGGCTATACGGCCCACGTATGAGCTGTAGTCGAGTGAAGTGATAAGCATCTGAGGAGTACCCTCTTCGTATTTAGCTTCCGGAATGGTGTTGATGATAACGTCCAGCAGATATGAAACGTCGTTGGTGACATGTGTCCAATGGTCTGACATCCAACCTTGTTTCGATGAGCCGAATACTGTCGGGAAGTCGAGCTGGTCGTCGTTGGCGCCAAGGTTGTACATCAGGTCGAACACAGCTTCCTGAGTCTCCTCTGGAGTGCAGTTCGGCTTGTCGACTTTATTTACCACAACTATAGGCTTCAGTCCGAGCTGGATAGCTTTCTCAAGCACGAAACGTGTCTGCGGCATAGGACCTTCGAAGGCATCAACTAGCAGCAAAACACCGTCGGCCATGTTAAGTACACGCTCCACCTCTCCACCGAAGTCACTGTGGCCGGGAGTATCAATAATGTTGATTTTAACGTCTTTATAACGCACAGAGACGTTCTTCGACAAGATGGTGATACCTCGTTCACGCTCCAGATCGTTGTTATCCAGAATCAAATCTCCATTATCCTTATCATCTCTGAAAAGCTTTGACTGATAAAGAATCCTATCCACCAAAGTGGTCTTTCCGTGGTCAACGTGAGCGATTATCGCAACATTACGAATACTTGTCATCTTATTAAAATTGAAAAATAGGGCGCAAAAATACGAAAATTTCACTAATTATTTGTTATCTTTGCAAAAAAAAGTAAAATGAGTGAACTGACGCGCGCAGTGCTGGTTAAATACTGGGGCTATCCGTCTTTCCGCCCTATGCAGGAAGACATAGTCGACTCCGTAATTGCGGGGCGCGACACCCTTGCACTCTTGCCCACAGGCGGCGGAAAATCCATTTGTTTCCAAGTGCCGGCCATGGCCATGGATGGGGTTTGCATAGTCATCACTCCTTTGATTTCACTGATGAAAGACCAGGTGGAACACCTGAAAAGAATCAATATCCCCGCTTCGGCTATTTATTCAGGCATGCACCCCAGCGAGGTGGAGCTGGCCTACAACAAAGCCGTGTTCGGAGGTTTGAAGTTTCTCTATGTGTCACCTGAACGTCTGAAAACCGACGCCTTCATTGAGGCCGTCAAGAAGATGAAGGTTTGCCTGCTCGCCATAGACGAGTCGCACTGCATCTCGCAATGGGGCTACGACTTCCGCCCGCCCTATCTGAAAATCGCCGACATTCGTCCTTACATACCTCAGACTCCGGTACTTGCCCTCACCGCTACCGCCACACCCAAAGTGGTCGAAGACATACAGTTCCGCCTGGGTTTCAAGGAGCCCAATGTGTTCCAGACAAGCTACGAGCGCAAAAACGTGACATACAATGTGGTCAAGATAGCCGACAAATACGGACTGATGTACCGCATGTTCCAGAAAATGGATCACGGCAGCGGCATAGTCTACGTGCGCAGCCGCAAGCGCACCAAAGTCATAGCCGACTGGCTGCAGTCGGCAGGCATTAGCGCCACATTCTACCATGCCGGCATAGACGCCAAAACCAGAGACGAGCGTCAGAAACTGTGGATGGACGGCCGCATCAAAGTCATAGTGGCCACCAATGCTTTCGGCATGGGCATAGACAAACCCGATGTACGTCTGGTCATCCACATGGATCTGCCCGACAGCCTGGAGGCTTACTTCCAGGAAGCCGGACGTGCCGGACGCGACCTCAAGCCTTCCGAGGCCTTTCTGCTGGTGTCGGACACTGACATCAAACAACTGAAGGACAACCTGCAGCAGTCTTATCCCGAACTGCAACGCATCAAAGATATATACGACGCCTTGGGCAACTACCTACAGATACCTGTAGGCACAGGCAACGGGCAGAGCTACGACTTCGACATGACTGACTTCGCCACCCGTTACAACTTCCAGCTTCTGGAGGTTTTCAACGCCATGAAACTCATGGAACGGGAAGGCCTTTTCGTGCTGTCAGAAGCCATGGACACTCCATCGCAGGTGATGATAAAAGCCAGTCGCGAAGACCTGTACCGATTCCAAGTGGAATATCCCGACTTCGACGTCATCATCAAATATATGCTCAGAAATTATCCCGGCATATTGTCAGATTTCGTCAAAATCAAAGAAGAGCAGATCAGTCATAAGCTTGGCACCGACGTCAACAAGATTGAACAGACTCTGCAGCGGCTGGACAAGTACAACTTCCTCACCTACATACAGCGAAAAGACAAACCGCAGATACAATATCTGACCGAACGTCTCGACACCAGACACTTCGCCTTGTCGGACGAGGTTTACAAAGACCGCAAGGATGACGCCACCCGACGTGTACAGGCCGTTATCGACTTTGTCAACAATGATGAGGAATGCCGCAGCGTGCAGCTACTCCGTTATTTTGGCGAGAAAATCAAGTCACGCTGCGGAAAATGCGACGTATGCAACATCCGCAATCAGATGAGCATTAACGACGAGGAATACAAGAATATAAGCGCAATAATACTGGACGAACTGAAAAAGCGTGTGGTGCCGCTATATGAAACTCCTTCGCTGGCCAAGAACTACCTGGAGGAGAAAGTTCTGGAAACCGTCCGCTGGATGCTAGACAACGGCGTCATTGAGCAGGACGAAAACGGCAACCTCAAAGAAAAACAGCAATGGAGCCTGTTCTGATAAACAAACGAGGCCGCCTGACGGCGGCCTCGTTATGGAATTAGGTTTCTACCTAACTCATTTCACTAAATTAGCAGCTGCTTTGAATTTCACAACTTTTTTAGCTGCGATCTTAATCTTAGCACCGGTACGTGGGTTGCGGCCTTCACGTGCAGGACGTTTGGCTGTTGAGAATGAACCGAATCCAACTAATGAGATACGTTCACCTTTTTTAATTGCACCTGTTGCTGCACCGAGGAATGCATCAAGAGCCTTTTTGGCATCCACCTTTGTGAGGCCAGCTTTTTCTGCCATCACATTGACTAATTCTGCTTTATTCATTTTGTTAGTTTTAAGAAGTTGATTTTGTATTGACACGCAAATTTAACATAAATTTCAGAACTTCCAACATTTTTTTTGATTTTTTTTACATAAATACTCAAAAAAAATTTTCAGTGTCTTTTAGCAAATCAGCTTCCAATCTTCGGAAACCCTTGTACCTCTTAGGAATTCCGCAATTTTCATCGGTTTTTTGCCAGCCTGTTGAATCTCTTCAATTTTTATGCAAGAATCTCTCAAGACCACCTCCAGACTTGTCTTTCCGTCGGTTTTCAATCTTATAGCGCCCGCATTTTCAATTGATTTTGACGCCAATTCTGTCGCAAATATCTTCAAATCCAATATCTCTCCCTCCGGATTTTGTATTTTGGCATGGGCTGCCGGATACGGCGATAAGCCTCTCACGAAATTGTGTATATCATTTCCTGACTTGGTCCAGTCGATGTAACAGTCTTCCTTGAATATCTTCGGCGCCGGCTTCAGTGTCAGCTTCTCTTTCTCTATGACAGACGACTGGCTTCTGGCATCCGCCTTCCCCTCCTCTATCATTTTTATGGTCTTTACGATGACTTCATTGCCTAAATGCATCAAGGTGTCATGCAGTTCCCCAGCTGTCATATTATCGCCTATAGCCACCTTCTCCTGCATTATCATTGCGCCGGTGTCTATATCCTTATCAAGGAAGAAAGTGGTAAGTCCTGTCTCTTTTTCACCGTTTATGATGGCATGGTTTATAGGGGCAGCTCCGCGATACTGCGGTAACAAGGAGGCGTGTAGATTGATGGTACCTTTAGCAGGCATGCTCCACACCACCTCGGGCAGCATTCTGAAAGCCACTACCACAAACAAGTCGGCATTGTACGAGCGCAACTGCTCCACGAAAGCTTCGTCTTTCAGACTCTCGGGCTGGAGCACGGGTAAACCGTGTCGGAGAGCGCATTCTTTAACTTCAGGGGCGTGAAGCTGCTTGCCACGGCCCGCCGGCCTGTCGGGGGCTGTAACAACTACGGGCACGTCATGGCCGGCGGCCACGATAGCGTCCAACTGTGAAGCGGCAAATTCAGGTGTTCCGAAATAAACTATTCTCATAATCTTACCTTTTTATATCAAAAGTGCCTGACTCTTCAGAATCAGGCACCTTAACTCTATAGTCTAAATTTTTAATTTAGCGGGCCATCTTTGTTTCCACCATAGCGATGTTCTTGTCGACGACAAAACCTTCGTTACTGTTAGGATATTCAGCCTTGATGATTTGGTACATCTCCAAAGCCTTCTGATAGTCTTCAATCATCTCGTAAGCAAAACCGGCCTTAACAAGCATCATTGGGCTGGTGAATGAATTCTTCGACTCATTGGCAGCTTTCTCGTAGCATCTTGCAGCCTCGGCTGTGTTGCCAAGCTCCATGTAAGCGTCGCCCATAGCACCTGTTGCCAAAGGCTTTACCAGATGATCCTTACTCTTGAACTCGCCGAGATACTTGATAGCGCTCTGATAGTCACCTGTGTTCAGGTAGCAGATACCTGCATAGTATCTTGCCAGGTTACCGGTCTTTGTGTTACCGTACTCGTTGATGACATCCATGAAGCCCATGTTGTTGCCGTCACCGTTCAAAGCTGTGGCATAATCGTCATTTTCAAAAAGCTGCTCAGCGCGGAAGATAGCAAGCTGTGCTTCCTGCTCACGTGGCTCGATATAATATTTCTTGACACCGAAAATAGCAAGAACAACCACAACGATGACTACAACCACTGTAGTGATGGTCTTCTTATAATTCTCAATAAACATCTCTGTCTTACCTAATGTTGACTCGATTGATTCAAGACGTTCCTCGTCTTTCTGTACGTTTTGTTTTGCCATATTCTATTCACTTTTTTCGAACTGCAAAAATACGATATTTTATTGAATGCCTAACATTTTTTTTAATATATTTGTAAAAATTTTAGCAAGCTATTATACAACTCTTAACACATTCATTTTGAAGGAAAAAGAGCAAAAATTATACGAATTTCTCTCCAACTATATCACTGACGAGAGAAAAAACCGCTTCGAGGAGGTGTTACGTTACAGGACACGTCATATCGCCATTGTGCTCGAAGACATCTACCAGTCGCACAACGCCAGCGCCGTATTGCGCAGCTGTGACCTCACCGGAGTGCAGGACGTGCACATCATCGAAAACAAGTGGGTCTATGACATCAATCCCGACATAGTTGTAGGCAGCGTCAAATGGCTTGACCTCCACAAATACAACGTCAACGAGTTCAACACTCCCGAGGCTTTCGACCTTTTGCACAGCAAAGGCTATAAAATTGTGGCCACCTGCCCTCACCAGAACGACTACACTCCCGACACCCTGCCTTTAGACCAGCCCATAGCCGTAGTGTTCGGAACTGAAAAAACCGGCCTCACCGACTACGCCCTAGAGCATGCCGACATGTACGTACAGATACCCATGCATGGATTCACCGAGAGCTTCAACATCAGTGTTTCTGCCGCATTGCTGATGTACACCCTCACCCAGCGTCTTCACAAAAGCGACATCGACTGGCATCTCAGCGAAGAGGAAAAACAGGAGATACGTCTCGACTGGACCCGAAAATCATTGAATCGGGTCCGTACGTTCGAGAATAAGTTTTACGAGTTGTATCCGGAATTCAAATAATTATTCCGTAAACAGTTTGATGATATTCAGAATCACTTCTGAAGCCTTTTCCATGCTCTCAAGCGGCACATACTCCCACTTTCCGTGGAAATTGTGACCTCCTGCGAAAATGTTCGGGCACGGCAAGCCCATGAAACTTAAGTTGGCTCCGTCTGTGCCTCCGCGTATAGGCTGCACTTTCGGCTTGACGCCTGCCATTTCTATAGCTTTTATAGCTTTCTCCACAATGAAATAATGAGGCTCCACCTCCTGGCGCATATTGTAATACTGATGCTTCAGCTCCAGCGTCACTACGTTACCGTATTTCTTGTTCAGGAAAGCCACCACCTCGGTGATGAGTTCTTTCTTGGCTTCAAATTTCGCTCTGTCGTGATCGCGGATAATATACCCCATAGTGGTCTCCTCTACCGTTCCGGTTATGTCGGTCAGATGGAAGAATCCCTCGTAGCCCTGAGTGTAAGCCGGTCTCTGCTCCACAGGAAGCATGGCGTTGAGCTCCATGGCTATGAGCATCGAATTGACCATCTTATCCTTTGCGTAACCTGGATGGATGTTACTTCCTTGAATGCGGATCTTCGCGCCGGCGGCGTTGAAGTTCTCGTACTCCAATTCGCCTATCTCGCCGCCGTCTATAGTATATGCATACTTGGCTCCGAACTTCTTCACATCGAACTTGGCCACACCGCGTCCTATCTCCTCGTCCGGAGTGAAGCCTATTTTGATTTCTCCATGCTTCACCTCTGGATGTTCAATCAGATACTGAGCGGCATACATAATAGCAGCCACACCGCCCTTGTCGTCAGCGCCCAGCAAAGTTGTACCGTCGGTGGTAATCAGGGTTTTGCCCACATACTGCTGCATCTCCGGAAATTCTGAAACCTTCAGATACAAGTCTTTTTCAGCGTTGAGCAAAATGTCGCCTCCGCCATAATTCTCAATGATCTGCGGCTTGATATCCTTACCCGATGCGTCAGGTGAGGTATCGACATGAGCTATAAACCCAATGGCCGGTATATCCTTATCCGTATTAGCCGGTATGGTGGCCATCACATAGCCGTATTCATCCAAATCGGCTTTGATACCCATGTCCTGCAGCTCTTTCTGCAACATTCTGAGCAGATCGAACTCCTTCATAGAGCTCGGCTGTGTGTCAGAGTTTTCGTCGGATGTCGTCTCGACGGCGACATATCTCAAGAATTTATCCAGTAACTTTTCCATATTTCAATTATTTATTCTTCAACTTTAGCTCTTTTAGAATCCCAAATCATGTAAACTATAATTGCCACATACATCACCAAGGCAATCAGTGAGGCCCATGGTGTAGACGCAAACAGCGAGCCGTCGGCTGTTCTGGCCACAAGGTCAACATTACCGAACTTCAGTATGGCACTAACCACACCCATCAAAGCTCCGCCTGCTATGAATCCGGAAGCTATGAGAGTGCCGCGGTCGTAGCGTGCCTTGTTGAGTTTTTCGTCTTTGCTGCGTGTAGAAACAAACCATGAGACTGCTCCGCCAATCAACAGCGGTATATTGAGGTCTATCGGAATAAACATACCCAGAGCAAAAGGCAGTGCCGGAATCTTTAAGAATGTAAGTATCAAGGCTATAGCGGCGCCTATGCCGTATAACAGCCAAGGAGCGTTGCCGCCCGACATCATAGGCTCTATCACAGCCGACATGGCGTTGGCCTGAGGTGCCACCAGAGCGCCTTCACCCACAAAGCCGTAAGCCTTGTTCAATATCATTATGACGCCGGCCACAGTTGCCGAAGCCACTGCCACGCCCACAAACTTCCAGATTTCCTGATTCTTAGGAGTTGTGCCAATCCAATATCCCACCTTCAAATCGGTAATGAAAGCGCCAGCCACAGCCAATGCCGTACACACCACGCCTCCAATTATCAGAGCCGCTGTCATGCCGGCAGCTCCGCTCAAACCGGCAGCCACCATCACCAGTGAAGCCAGAATCAAGGTCATCAAAGTCATGCCACTCACAGGGTTGGATCCCACTATGGCTATTGCGTTGGCTGCCACTGTTGTGAACAGGAACGCTATCACCGCCACCACAAGTATGCCTATGGCTGCGTGACCGAAGTTACCCACAACACCGAAACGGAAGAACACGAAGGTCAGAAGAAGAATAGCCACGATTCCTATGACGATGAACTTCATCGAGAGGTCATGCTGTGTGCGCTCCACCTCCACTCCTGTTGTCTTATTGCCTTTAAACTCGTTAGCCGCAAGGCCTACCGACGATTTTATCACTCCCCACGACTTGATGATGCTTACCACACCGGCCATGGCTATACCGCCGATACCGATATGACGCGCATAATCTTTGAATATCATTTCCGGAGCCATGTCACCTATTCTCATGCTCAGGCCGGTGTTCATCAAATCGATAATGTCGTTACCCCATATCAGATTCATTCCCGGGATAATGATAAACCACACCAACATAGAGCCACAGCAGATGATGAAGGCATATTTCAGTCCGATGATGTAGCCCAGACCGAGCACTGCAGCGCCCACATTGACCTTGAACATCAGCTTGGCCTTGTCAGCCAGAGCAGCACCCCAAGGTATCACTTTGGTGCTGATAGTCTCCGACCACCAACCGAATGTCGAAATGATGAAATCGTAGATACCGCCGATCAATCCGCTGATTACAAGCAACAGCGAGTCCTTACCCATTTTCTGTCCGCTCACCAGCACCTGAGTGGTAGCTGTAGCCTCCGGGAACGGAAACTTGCCGTGCTGTTCCTTGACGAAATACTTTCTGAAAGGAATAAGGAACAAAATGCCCAGCACGCCGCCCAGCAGCGAACTCAAGAACACCTGCATGTAATTTATCTCGATTTCATAGCCTTTGCCTTGAAGTATGTACAGCGCCGGCAAGGTGAAGATGGCACCGGCCACCACGCCGCCCGAACATCCGCCAATTGACTGTATGATGACGTTCTGCGACAAGGCGTCGTTTTTCTTTGCCACATTCGACAATCCGATAGCTATGATGGCAATAGGAATTGCAGCCTCAAACACTTGTCCGACCTTCAATCCGAGATATGCCGCGGCAGCCGAGAACAGCACTGTCATCAACAGGCCGACCACCACCGACCAAACCGTCACCTCTTTGTATTTTTTCTTGGGCGACAATATAGGTTCATAAACCTCGCCTGGTTTCAACTCACGCTGCGCATTCTCAGGCAGACTGAATTTCTCATTTTCTTCCATAGTATTATTTTATTGATTTACAATTCGATTTCGTATAAATGCATTTTGTTGTACAGAGTTTTTCTGTCCACTTGCAAAAGTTTGGCCGCCACAGTTTTGTTACCCCTGGCCTTTTTCAAAGCCGCAATAATCTGTTCTTTCTCATCTCCAGGTTGCAAAGCCATGTCCTCCGCTGCCGTGGCCTTGGGCGCACGACTTGTCAAGACTGGCAGGTTGTCGGCTGTAATCTCATCATTTTCAGCAAACAAAGTGGCCCGACGAATCACATTCCTCAACTCTCTCAAGTTGCCGTCCCATTGATGCTGTTTCATCATCTCCAAGGCTTCATCCGAAATGTGTTTCACATCCTTGCCAAGTTCCTCGTTGGCCTGCGCCAGGAAATGGTAGGCAAACTCCTCCAGATCCTCCAACCTCTCACGCAGAGGCGGAACCTCTATGGAAAACTCGTTAATCCTATGATACAAATCCTGACGGAAATTGCCTTTTTCTATAGCTCCCACCAGATCTTCGTTGGTGGCGGCGATAATTCTCACATCCACTGTAATGTCTTGAGCTGAGCCCACAGGCCTTACTTTCTGCTCCTGCAAAGCTCTCAACAGCTGTTTTTGCACCTCGTAAGGAAGGTTTCCCACCTCATCCAGAAACACCGTACCTCCCTTTGCCACCTCAAACACACCTTTCTTGTCGGCTATTGCCGAGGTGAATGAGCCTTTAATGTGACCAAACAGTTCCGAAGGCGCAAGCTCCATTGAGAGGCTGCCACAGTCAACCGCTATGAAAGGATTGTTCTTACGGCCGCTTTGCTCGTGAATCATACGTGCTATGTACTCCTTACCGGTACCGCTTTCTCCCAGTATTAGCACCGACATCTTGGTCGGAGCCACAAGCGACACGTGTTTGTACACACGCTGTATAACCTGACTCTGCCCCTTCACCACTGCCGACGCCTTTGGTTGTGACTTGGGTTTGAGTTCCTTGCGCACCTCATTGGCCTGCTGCAAGGCCGCCTCAATCTTCTGTTCAAGAACATCGGGGGTTATGGGCTTCTTGAGATAATCGAAAGCTCCAAGTTTAATGGCGTTAACGGCGGTTTGCACATCGGCATAACCGGTCATGATCATGAAAGGTGTCATTATTTTCTTCTCACGCAATTCGGTAAGAAGCATGATGCCGTCGCCGTCAGGCAGACGCAAATCACTCAGTATCAAATCAAATTGAGCCGACAAGCACTCACGGAACGCTCCATCCAGACTAGAGGCCAAAGACACTTCCCAACCATGCTTCTGAAACCATGTACGAAGCATCACGCCGAAAGCGACGTCATCGTCGACAATCAAAATCTTTTTTGACATATTAAAATATTCTGCTCGTTTTGCAAAAATATATATTTTATCATTACATGCTACAAAAAAGTGCATAAAAATAGGAATCCGACACCAGGCGGCGTCGGATTCCCGTAAATATTGAAAACGAGCAGAAAAATTACTTGGTTATTACAACCAAATATTTTGTAACACTCCAGAATGCCTCTGGATTTGTGATTTCAATTTGAACGTTCTTCTTGTCAACTTTCACGATGTTGTAAGAATCAACTGGATGACTTGAGATAACCACAGCCTTCTTAGCCTCGAAATTGATGGTTCTGAGCTCGCGCTTGTCAGCTTTGATGAATTCCTCTGTAGGAACTTCCTGCTTGAGCACGTTCTTGAGGTTTGACATGATACCTTTAGCCTTCAATTCTTTCTTGCTGGCGCCGATGTAGTAAACAGCGTTCAGTTCGTTGACCTGCATCAAGTTGGCATTAGTAAGATTTTCAATCTGGCTGTTAGCTTTGTTGAGGTTGGTGTTGAGGTTGTCCACCTGGTTGTTCAGGTTGGCAATCTGACCGTCCTTCTCAGCAATCTGACCCTGCAGATTTGCAATCATCTCTTCTTTCTCTTCAAGCTGAGCCTGGAGCTTCTTCACCTGAGCGCGAAGGTTTGCGTTGCTCTTCTTTGACTGTGCCAAGGCGTTGTCAAGTGAGTCCAAACGCGCGTGGTTAGCAGCCATGACTTCTTTTAACTGAATGAGTTCTGAAACCATCTGTTCTCTCTGGCTTCCCTCCTGCTGAACCAGAAGGATACCTTCTGCGTCGCGGATAGCCTGAAGGTTGTTTTCAACCTCATTGAGGATACCTAATGTGGCATTGAATTCGTTCTCCATTGTCTGGTTTTCAACAACGAGAGCTTCCTTCTCTGCTAACAAAGCCTGATACTTCTTTGAACTCTCAACGCATGAGCTCATCACGAGAGCTACTAATGCGACTGACAAAATTGCTAATGTTTTCTTCATTTTTGTTATAATTTTAAATTAGTCTGCACTAACCGGTTAAATCTGGCGCCAAAACCGTGCCAAACATAAAATTTTTGGAAAATTTTCTCTAAACTATTGACAATCAATCAGATAAAAAATTTCTCTTTTCCCGTTTACTCAGCAACAGGTGTGGAAATGTGTGGAATCGCTCCACAATTCTCCACAACTCCTTGATTTTCCGACGCAAAGGTAAGAAATTATTTGATACATACAACATTATTTTTTATTTTTGCGTAAATTTTTTACAAATGAACCGCGAGATTCTAAAATTGGCCATCCCCAACATAATCAGCAACATAACAGTTCCGTTGCTGGGACTGGTCGACATGACGCTGATGGGACACCTGAGCTCACCGGTTTACATTGGGGCTATAGCGCTTGGCGGCACCATCTTCAGTGTACTGTATTCGTTTTTCAGTTTTCTCAGAGCCGGCACCACCGGTTTCACCGCCCAGTCCTACGGCAGCAAAGACCAATCGGAAATAAGTTACTCGCTATACAGATCGTTTACCATAGCGATTTTTGCCTCCTTATTAATATTAGTTTTGCAACATCCCATAGCAAAACTCAATTTGATAATTCTGGAGGGCAGCGACGAACTCCTCAATTTGGCCATCACCTATTTTTATGTAAGGATTTGGGCGGCACCGGCCAACATGCTGCTGTACTGTCTCAACGGATGGTTCATCGGCATGCAGAACACCAAGATACCTATGACCATAGCGATAGTTATAAATGTGTTGAACATTGTTTTCAGCGTGTTCTTCGTATTGGTGATGCACAGGGATGTGGAAGGCGTGGCACTAGGCACAGTCATAGCCCAATATTGCGGACTGGCCACAGCCCTGATTTTCCTGTTCACAAAATACAAGCATTATCTGATTAAGATAGATGTCAAGACACTTATAGACATAAACAAGCTAAAACGCTTCTTCAAAGTCAACACCGACTTGATGATACGCAGCATACTGCTGGTTTTCACCATAGCCTTTTTCAACATTCAATCGGCCAGCTTTGGAGACGACATTCTGAGTGTCAACATGATACTCATGCAATTCTTCTACATATTCTCATATTTCACCGACGGCTTTGCCTATGCCGGAGAAGCTCTGGTAGGAAAATTCATAGGCTCCAGGGATTCCGCCAGCCTAAACCTGGTAGTCAGGCAGCTTTTCAAATGGGGAATGTATATTAGCCTGCCTTTCGCCATAGTTTATGCCATCTTCCCCACTCCTTTCGTCAAAATGATATCCGACAACCCGGTAATCATCGAACAGGTACAACCTTATTATATATATATGGTGCTCATACCGGTGATAACCTTCGCGGCTTTCCTTTGGGACGGCATCTATATAGGCGCCACAGCTTCCAAAGCCATCCGAAACACTATGATTATCTCGTCATTGTTGGTGTTTCTGCCTTTGAGATATCTGCTGGTACCTGTTTGGGGCAACCATGGCCTTTGGATAGCCTTCCTCTGTTTCATGGTAGCCCGAGGCGTCACAATGACGCTGTCAGCCAAGAAAAACATTCTTCAAGCCATTAAAGACAATTAAGATGCACATACTGTCAAAATCCACATATATCAAGGGCGAGCAATGCGAGAAAGCTTTGTATCTGTTCAAAAACAGACCGTTTTTGCGTGACAAGCTGAGCATGGAGCAAAGAGCCAAGTTCAAGCGCGGAACAGATGTGGGTTTGCTGGCGCAACAGTATTTTCCAGGCGGACTGAACATGACACCCAATTCGCCTTCGCAGTTCGACAAGAGATTCCACGAAACCATGCAGAATCTCGGCAATCCCGCTGTCAATGTGATGTATGAGGCTGTGTTTCAATACGATGACACGCTTATCATGCTCGACATCATAGTTAGAGACGGCGACAAATGGCGGGCCATTGAGGTGAAAAGTTCTCTAAGCCTCAGCCCCACATATTACAAAGACGCAGCCCTGCAGTACTACGTTTTGAAAGGCTGCAACGTTCCACTGTCCGACATGCAGCTAATGTATATCAATGCCGACTATGTCAGAAACGGCGACCTGGATTTGTCGCAGCTGTTTGTCTTTCAGTCGGTCATGGAATATGCAGAAAAATATCAGGATGTCATCTCGCGCAACATCACTCATTTCAAAGAGGTCATCAAGCAGCCGCATTCTCCCAAGATTCCGGTGGGAAACCAATGCGACAGTCCGTACCGTTGTGAGTTTCACGGCCATTGCTGGAAGGACATGCCAAACGAAAGCGACAAGCCTTACACCATTGATTATAAATCACTTTACAGCTTAATCGGCGACAAAAACCAGTCTACAGCCTTTCTCAACCTGCTGTTCTACCGCCCTGCCGTGCCGCTTTTCGACGGCGACAAGCCATACACCGAGTTCATTATAGGCTTTTCAATACTATCCAACAACGGAAACTTCGACAGAATCTACAACTGGGACTGCCTTGACGAGCTGTCACGCTGGAAAGAAAGTCTGCCTCTACTGAACGAGCAGCTTCAGGGCTTCGAACGGGTGGTGTGCTTTGCGCCTCAAAACATCACGGCTTCCCTGCAACGCTTCAACCTGATGGAATCCAAAGATCTCAACTACAAGATTCTCAATCTGAAAGACATTCTGGAGCAGTCTGAGTTTCATCATGAAAAAGTCAAATCCGACTTCTCTTTGAAAAATGTGTACGAAAGCGTATTCACAGGCAAAAATCTGTTCGAGCACAGCCGCATAATCTTGAACGCGCTCAGCGGCAACGAGGTCGAAGAACAGCTGGTCGGAAGCGACATGGAATTGGAAAACAAAGCACTACGGGATATCTACTTTCACCTGGTCCGCTAAACCAAAAAAGTTATCAACATTTTATAAACAAACTGTCATTATTTTTACCTTTGCGGTATGAATAACGAGAGTTTAAAACGAACAGGATTAGTGAAGTCACAGCCCCTCTCTTCCGGAGCGGATCTGCTTGACACTCAAGGACGTATACCACCACAGGCAGTTGATTTGGAAGAGGTGGTTCTGGGTGCTCTCATGCTTGAAAAGGAAGCTGTGAACGCCGTCATCGATATTTTGTCTCCAGAGGTGTTTTACAAGGAGGCTCACCAGATAATTTTCGCAGCTATCAAGGACTTGTTCACCAAGTCGGAACCCATCGACATACTCACGGTAACCAATCACCTGAAGTCGACCGGCGACCTCGAGGCAGTGGGCGGACCATATTACATTTCCCAGCTCACCAACCGAGTGGTTTCCTCAGCCAATATTGAGTACCACTCGCGCATCATACTGCAGAAATACATACAGCGCAGACTCATACAGATTTCTTCTGAAACCATAAAAGACGCCTACGAAGACTCCACCGATGTTTTCGACCTGCTCGACAGCGCCGAAAACAAGCTGTTTCAGGTAAGCGAAAACAATCTGCGCCGCAACTACGACCAGATGCCTGATTTGGTTAAACTCGCCATTGATGATATTGAAAAGGCCAAGAACGCAGGTTCCACCCTTCGCGGAGTGCCTTCTGGCTACACAGCTTTGGACCGCATCACCCAAGGTTGGCAAAAGTCGGACCTCATAATTCTTGCGGCCCGTCCATCCATGGGTAAAACTGCTTTCGCGCTCAACATGGCACGCAATGCGGCTGTCGACTTCAACAAGCCAATAGCTTTCTTCTCGCTTGAGATGTCGTCAGTACAGCTGGTGACCCGTCTGATTTCATCTGAGACTTCGCTCACAGCCGACAAACTGCGTACAGGCCAACTGGCGGAATACGAGTGGCAGCAGCTTAACACCAAGGTGTCCCCTCTTATTAATGCCAAACTGTTCATAGACGACACTCCTCAGCTTTCGGTGTTCGACCTCAGGGCCAAATGCCGCCGACTGAAGCAGCAGCACGACATACAGATGGTTTTCATTGATTATCTGCAGCTTATGACAGCCAAAACCGATAAAAACGGCAACCGCGAGCAGGAAATCAGCAACATCAGCCGTTCGCTCAAGAGTTTGGCCAAGGAGCTCAACATTCCGGTGCTGGCACTCTCACAGCTGTCACGTAGCGTGGAAACACGTCCGGGATCGAAGAAACCTATACTTTCCGACCTTCGTGAATCAGGTGCTATCGAGCAGGATGCCGACATGGTACTCTTCATCTACCGTCCGGAATATTACGGTTTGAGCGAAGACGAGGAACACGAGTCGACCAAAGGCAAGGCAATAATCAACATAGCAAAACACCGTAACGGTAAGCTGGGTGATGTAGAATTGCGTTTTGTCGGACAATACGCCCGCTTTGAGGATCTGGAACAAGATTATTCAAAAGGACCCGCTGGCGAAAATGCTGAAGCTTCAACCAACGAGCCAACACAGTTCGCGCCTAACGCCAACTTCAACACACCTAACGAGCGCCGCTTCAAATCCAAAATGAATGACGACGTTCCATTCTAAGTAAAAACTGACAGTTAATACACAAAAAAAGGAGACAAAATTTTGTCTCCTTTTATATTTACGCTATACTAGCGACTATTTTACTATGCGGGTTCCGGCTTCAGGATTGCCGAGGCTGCTGGCGTCAGTGATGACAGCATCATGACCTGTTGCCTCAACAAACTTGATGGCTGCGCGCATCTTAGGCGCCATAGAACCTTCGGTAAACTGACCTTCTTCCAAATACTTCTTGGCTTCGGCCACCGTGATTCTGCCGAGGGCTTTCTCGTTTTCCTTGCGGAAATTGATATATGCCTGAGGAACGTCTGTAAGGATATAGAACTCATCGGCCTTGGTCTTAACTGCTACCAGTGATGAAGCGAGGTCCTTGTCGATAACAGCCTCAACTCCGACGTAGTAACCGTCCTTTTCGACCACAGGGATACCGCCGCCACCTGCAGTGACCACGATATTGCCCTGTCTTGCGAGCAGTTCCACGAGCTCGATATTATTTATTTCCAAAGGCTGTGGGGACGCCACGACTTTACGCCAGCCCCTGCCCTTCGGGTCTTCCTTGAAAATCGCGCCGGTGGCGGCGGCATAATCCTCAGCCTCTTCCTTTTCGTAGTAAGGACCGACCGGCTTGGTAGGATTCTTGAACATAGGATCGTTGCCGTCAACCAGCACACGTGTCACCAATGTGACTATGTTGTTATTAAAACCGTTCTGGGAAAGCACTTTGCGAAAACCAGTCTCAATAAGATAACCTATAGAGCCCTGTGTCTCGGAGACGCAGAAATCCATTGGCATGGCCTGCACGTCAAACATTTTAGCGCCAGCTTCATGCTGAAGCATAACATTACCCACCTGAGGGCCGTTACCATGACCGATAATCAGATTATCGCCACGTTTAATAAAACTCATCAAAGCTTCACATGTCTCAGTGACATTTGCAATCTGTTCCTTGTATGTGCCCTTCTGGTTACTACGCAATAAAGCATTGCCACCAAGAGCTACAACAACCAATTTACTCATATCTTATTTTTAAAATTTAATTTCCGAATTTATCTGGCAATCAGGCCAACTCCCAGCATAACGCACAAGATGCCGATCCATCTTACCGGAGGAACAACTTCTCCCAGTAAGAATATAGCTATCAGAGTTGTGAAAATGTAACTGATACTGGTCAAAGGATAGACAATTGACAGCTGGTATGACTTAAGCATAATCATGTATATCATCATGGCGATAACATACAACAACAACGACAGTCCCAGTTGCCAGTTCAAGACACTGCGGAAAAACGCCCAGGTCATACTGTACTCCACTATTCTGTCCACGCCCAATTTCATAAAGTATTGGGCGATTGCGAGAAAGCCGGATTGGATTACGGCCATGATTATCAGTTTAAACATAAATATTTTTTTGCAAAATTACGACTTTTTTCAATCCAAATAAAAATCTTTTAAAAAGTCTTTGTATTCCTTGGTAAAACTATGATCGGCATAACGCAGCACAAAGGTTTCCGATTCAGCTCTATCAACTTGATTTACAACTAGTTGCATATTAATTCGGTTGGGCTCTTTACCTTCAATCGGGACTATTTTCATTTCCTTTTTAAGATAAAATCCTTGATTTTCAGCTTCTTTCAAAAAGGTGCGTGCTTCAAGTGCCGGCAGCACCAAGGCGAAGCGTCCATTAGGCTTGAGCATTCTTTTTACCGAAGATAGCAAATCATTGTAACTCAATGTATTAGTATGTCTTGCCAAACCCTTTTTAGCCTTTTGAGGGACATTATCTCCAAAGAAAAACGGTGGATTTGAGACTATTAAATCGTACTTTTTCCCGCAGGTCTCAGAATATGACTTTATGTCAGCATGAATGGCAAAAAGACGCGAATTCCACGCCGAATTCCTGAAATTTTGCGCCGCCTCTTCACATGAATCGCCGTCAATCTCCACCGCGTCGGCATTTTTTATGCCTTTCTGCGAGAGCATAAGCGGTATCAATCCGCATCCAGTGCCTATGTCAAGCACCTCGTCATCGGCATTCACCTCCACCCAGCGAGACAGCAAAATGGCATCAGTGCCAATCTTCATGGTCGAGCGATGGTGAAACAAAGCGAATTTTTTGAAAAAAAACGGACGTCTATCCATGATTACAGTTCCATATACATGTCTATCAAACCTTCAGGAGCATTGACAGTCAACACCTTGGCTTTCTTATCGACTTTTTGGATAATGTCATCGTGTACGGGTATCAGGATTTCCTTACCGTCCCTCATGATTTGTATCACCGCCTGAGTCGGATACTCCAGCACATCGGAAATAGTTCCCACCTCCCCTTTTTTGACATCCACAAGCTTATAACCCTTAATTTCACTGTAGTAGAAGTCGTTATCATCCAATTCAGGCATCATCTCGTTAGGCAGGAACACCGCCCGTCCGATAAAACCAACCGCCTGCTCCATCTTCTTCACATCCTGCAGCTGTACAAACATCTTGTCGCCGTTAATCTTCAGACTCTCAATGAAATATGGGACCAAAGTTCCGTTCTGATCAATCAGGACATATCGCAATTCCTTGAAATCGGCTGGGTTTACCACATCCAGTTTAATGGTTATCTCGCCCTTCAGACCGTGCGTCTTGGTTACTTTGCCAAAAAAGAAGCAGTCGTTTTTTGTCATAATCACAAATTTTCAGTATGCAAAATTACTAAAATTCACTAAACTGACAACTTTAAAAACTTTATAAACTTTGTGAACATAATAAACTAAAAGTAGTATTTTTGCAAAAATTTGAAAACGATGCTGGAAACATTATATTCCATTCTGCAACAGACACTTACCATCACAGCCTTTGTACTGGGCATGATGATGATAATAGAGTTCATCAATGTCAAGACCGACGGTTTGTGGTCGAAAAAGTTGCAGGCCTCGCCCTGGGCACAGATTCTGATAGGCGCTTTCATGGGCGTCATCCCCGGTTGTCTGGGCACATACACTGTAGTTTCGCTATATATTCACGGCGTGGTCAACTTCCCCGCTTTGATGGCGGCGCTGATTGCCACAGCAGGTGACGAAGCCTTCTTCATGTTCTCAATGTTTCCCGGTAAAGCCCTGACCATCACTGCCATAATGTTCGGCTTGTCCATAGTTGTGGGCGGCATTCTGCAGCTTACAATGAAAAACAAGTTCATCGGACTGTCGGAAAAATCTTTCCCTTTGCACGATGAGCCAGAATGTCATCACGACCACCACGAGCATACCGGCCGGAAAAACCTTAAAAACATGACCTTTGTAAGAGCCCTGCTTATCGGTCTCTGCCTTTTGGTGATAGGCCTGATACTGGGCGGAGTCATAGACGAGGGACACGAACACGGTCATGAACACGGCGGCGATGAGGAATGGATACGTTACACCCTGCTGGCGATGTTTTCCGTCATCCTCATCATTGTGATAGTGGCTAAGGAACATTTCCTCGAGGAACACCTTTGGGAGCATGTCATCAAGGTACATCTTCCGAAGATATTCTTCTGGAGCTTAGGTGTGATATTGGTTATAACCTTATTAAACGAATATATTGACATTCAGTCGTTTATTACCAACAACCATTATCTGGTGCTGCTGCTGGCGATTTTGGTGGGAATAATTCCGCAGTCAGGACCGCATCTGGTCTTCGTACTCCTGTTTGCCCAAGGAAGCATACCTTTGAGCGTGCTTTTGGCCAACAGCATAGTACAGGACGGACACGGCGCCCTTCCGCTCCTCGCCGAGTCGCGGAAGGCCTTCTTCCTCTCGAAAGGCATCAAGATTGTGATAGGCATTGCCGTAGGCGTTGCCGGACTGTTGCTGGGATTCTAGCTTATTTATCCTTAAAATAATAATGCCCGCGTTTCTTAGTAACCGAGCCATAATTAATGGCATGCACCGGACAATGATGGTAGCAGGCCAAGCAAGCCGTGCAGCGTTCGTGTTTCCATTTGGGCAAGCCGTCTTCAAGGACGACGTTTTTGGTTGGGCAGTTGTCGGCACAGGCACCGCAATGTACACATTTTTCGGCATCCACCCGGAACGGCTTGTCGGTTATCATCTTTCCGTTGAAAAAAGCTCCGACTATATGTGTCAAAGTCCAAGGAATCGGGCCTTTTTTAATATCCTCAAAAGACTCCCTGTTGAGAATTTTAGGTGATATCTCTTTGATTTTCAAAGTGGCATTGTCAATTTTTAACTTTTCTTTCTCAGGAGTGTCGGTATACATGCCAGGCAAGGCTACATAGCTCTCAGGCATCTGAATAGTCACCATGGCATCGGCATGCAAAGCCTTTTTCGACAGGTAACGCTGAAGCATATTCATACCCAAGCCTATGGAGTCGCCACAGGTGCACAGGCAGTAGCAGTAATGCCCCTCGGCATTGTCTATATTCATTGAGAAGATAAAATCGCGCACTATGTGAGGCGGTTGCCATCCGTGAATTGGAAAACAAAAGCCTATACGCTCGCCTTCCTCCAGATGATATTGCATTCCACCATTCAACTCTTCGGGAATGAAAAACAGTTTCTCTCCAGTGATTTCAGCCATTTGCCGAGCCACCCATCTGGTGTTGCCCGTACCTGAGAAATAGAAAATCATAGTTTAAAATTTTCGCAAATATACAAAAAAATGGAGTTTGAAGCAAAAACTCCAAACTCCATCCATTAAATTCAATCGTTTTACTTGATATCAATTGTCTTCGACATCTTTGTCTCAACTTTCGATTTCTTAGGCAGGACCACAGTCAGGACGCCGTGCTCAACCTTTGCCGAGATCTGATCGCGTTCCACATCATCCGGCAGAGTGTAGTTCTGCTCGTAGTTGGTGTAAGAGAACTCGCGACGCAGATAATGTTGTTTGCGGTCTTCATCCTTATGTTCGGTCTTGTTTTCGATGGCAACGTTCAGGTTACCGTCTTCATTGATGCTGACGCGGCAGAACTCCTTGCGGATGCCTGGGGCAGCCACTTCCATTGTGTAAGCCTTGTCGTCTTCTTTTACGTTAACGGCCGGTGCTGTAACACTTGTACGCGGCATAACGTCATTGTCAAAGAATTCATCGAATACTGTTGGGAACCAACTGTTTTTGAATACTGGTAACATAGTTTTAATCTCCTATATTTTTTAAGTTAAACTTTCATTTTTTTCGTCTTGGCTTATCGCCTCGACTTTCGACCGAAAGAATATCAAACTATGTACCAATGAGGGTTTTGTGCCATTTTGACATTTTGGCATGTCATTTTGACATACGGGCGTTTGAAACCCATATAAAACAAACAACCCCGGACCAAAATCCGAGGTTTAATTGCGGAGAGAAAGGGATTCGAACCCTTGGAACGCAAAGCGTTCAACGGTTTTCGAGACCGCCCCGATCGACCACTCCGGCATCTCTCCAAACCAGTTTACAAATAAAAAGCAACCCTATTGAGTTGCTCTCTTGCGGAGACAGAGGGATTCGAACCCCCGATACATTTCTGTATAACGGTTTTCAAGACCGCCGCGATCGACCACTCTGCCATATCTCCGCTGCAAAAATACAAAAGTTTTTAATGCGCCGATATTTTTTTAAAAAAATTTTTCCAGCCATCTCAAAACCCATCAAAAAATCCATTATCTTTGTACCGATTATGACAAACTTCAGACGACATATCAGTCTCATTCCATTGCTAATCATGACGTTGTGCTTCAGCGCCTGTCGCAACCGATATGTCCCTGAGGAGATTATGGCGTTCGAAAACAACTTCAACAACGACAGCCAACAGCTCGATCATTTGGCAAAAATGGCCGACAGTTGCACAAAATTTTACGCCAACGACCCCATATTTTTAGAAAAAAAATCTCAAATCTTTTATCAAAAAGGTATAAATCACCACAAAAACGGCGAGTATATTGAGGCCACAAAGACATTTATCACCTCCTGTCTTACACAACGGTCTCTGGTAGCGCTCAAGAAACTCCCCTCAAACGACGACTTCCACTATCTAGGACAGATATACGAGCAATTGGGTGATGTGTACGGCGACGTAAACAGCCTCAAGCCGACTTCGCATTTTTATGACGACGCCCTTACCCAATATGAGAAAGCCAGCCGTCAGCATGAGGTGATAGACATGCTTTTAAAGATAGGCGATCTATACCAGCACAATCACATCTCCAACATCGCACTGTTGAACTATGAGACGGCCGAAGGCAAGAAAAACCTCACCGAGCAGCAGTCAGATATCATACAAATTAAAAAAGGAATAGCCTTATACGACATTTTTGATATGGAATCGGCCGATTCGATATATCGAAGAATATCGACAAAATCGCCACAATTCATTGAATTTAAATACTTTACAGCTTGCTATTTTTATAACAGAAATGAATATGGCAAAGCTCTGCCCTATTTACTGAAATGTTTTGAGGATGGCGACCAGAACATGAAGCTTTATGCAGCCGAAATGCTTGCCAGTGTTTATTTCTCACTGAATGATCACGCCAGAGAGCTTGAATATGCCCAATATCAGGCAAAAGCCCAATCAGCCGAGGCACGATTAACCCCGGTGAGAGTCGAGATGGAGGCTTTATATGAGAGTTTTTTAGAGGACAGCAATCCGAATAAGCCTGAAAACACTGGCAATCTCAGACGCTTCAACTGGATTCTCACAGTAACAGTCATTATATTAATAATGGTGGTGGTAATCCTGAACGTGATATTCAAACGTCACAAAAAAGATAAAGAGCAAATAATAGACGACATATCCAAAAAACTGGAGGAAGCCACTAGCCAAGAGAATGCACCCCATTCATTTGACGAGAATTACAACGATTTTGTTCAAACCGCCATATACCTTGACATCAAGGCCTCGCTCGAAGGCAAACAGATATTCATTAAAACCGTAAGAGATTATCCACGTTTGGCCTTGAGCAAAACCAAGCTTGTAACCCTGACCACCACGTTTAACGAGTCATTCCCAAACCTAACACACACATTATCAGAGATGTATCCCGAACTCACCCCTGCCGATTTCAGATTCATCATACTGAGTGTGATGGGATTCTCCGACTTGGAAATTGCCGTTCTGTTGAAACAAACTTACGGCTCGGCCAACAAACGCAGCAACAGAATCAAGGACATATTACACACAGAGGAAGAGCTCGAACACTATATTCCCAACTTTTTGCGCACTGTCAGATACTAAAGTCAAAGCGCCATAATCAATTGTATTTCATTTTATTACAAGGATTTTGTAGATATTTTTCGACAAAATACAAGCCCAAAAACCTTGACAAAATTTTTTCAGCATTGTACTTTTGCATCTGAAACAAATTTAGTGCAATGAAAAAGTACATTTTAGTCTGCTTGATGGTTATCCTAGGTGTTAGCGTAAACGCCCAACAGCAAAAGGCGTTGAATTCATACGTATCGTACGCTACCTTCAATGTCCCCGGTACAGAATCAAGCCCATACGTTGAAACTTATATTACTTTGGACAAGAACAGTCTGGTTTATGTCAAAGACGCCAACGGACAGTTCAACGCCACGGTGAATGTCACCATCTTATTCAAACAAGGTGAATCAATCAAGAACTTCGGAAAATATTCAGTGGCAAGCCCATACGTCAGCGACACCACAAACGTCAACGGATTTTTCATGGACATGCAGCGTTATTCGCTGGACAATGGCACCTATATTATGGAGATCACCCTTGAAGACGCCAACCACAAGTCAAGCCATCCGTTCTATGCTGAAGACGAGGTGCTGGTTGATTTCCCGGAAAAGCTTTGCATGTCAAGCATTATAGGCTTGGAAAGCTACTCAAAGGCCGAGACAGAGGGCACTATGACAAAGAACGGCTTCAACCTCATCCCGATGATGGTTCCATTCTATCCTGAATCCATGAACAAGCTATCGTTCTATGCCGAGATTTACAACGCAAAGAAACAGCTTGGCGACGATAAATATCTGCTCAACACTTACATCAGCACTTTCGAAACAGGTGTTGTTCTGAACAACTTCTTCTTCACAAAGAGAATGACAGCAAAGGATATAGACGTCATCATAAACAACATAGACATCACCAACCTGCCTTCAGGCAACTATTATCTGATGCTGGAGGCTCGCGATAGAAATAACGAGGTGATAGGCATGAACCGCATGTTCTTCCAAAGAAGCAACCCGTATTATCAGGTTGACAACACCTTGATGGCAAGCATCAACCCGGACGCTGTTTTCACCGGAAAAATCAACAATCTGGACACCATTCGTGAATATATCAGAACTCTCGCCCCTATTTCGACTCTTGTTGAAAAGGATTATGGCGAAGAGTTGGTCAAGACCGATGACATAATCACAATGCAACAGTTTTTCTACACCTTCTGGTCGAGCCGCAACAAACTCGAACCGGAGAGGGCTTGGCAAGACTATTACACTCAGGTTAAGAGAGTCAACGCTTCGTTCACCACTCTTACGACCAAAGGTTACGCATCAGACAGAGGCATAGTGTTCCTGAAATACGGAGCTCCTGACAGAATAGTGCAAAGCTACAACGAACCGGGCGCTTTCCCATACGAAATCTGGCACTACTATGTGCTTGGCACCACACAGCGTAACAAGAAGTTCGTGTTCATGACCCGCGACCTGGCAACCAACGACTTCAAACTCATACACTCGGATGCCATAGGCGAGCTCAGCAACTTCAGGTGGACAACCGAGATCTATCAGAGAACATACGGCACATATTTCGACTACGGCGTAGACGGTGCCGCCGATCCAAACTCATACGGCGACAGAGCCAAGGATTACTACGACAATCCTAGATAACAAAGACTTTTTAACATACCACAATACCACACATACTTTGTTTTGATAACGGGGTTCGATGCAAATCGGGCCCCTTATCGTTACTAATCCCTAGTAGTTAAAACAAGTTTACCATAAAAAAATAAAACTTCAGTATAATTATTTTTTGTAATTTTGCGCCAATGAAAAGAGTGGCAGTTGTCATATTGAACTACAACGGGCAGAAGTTTCTTGAAAAATTCCTTCCGACAGTCATCGAGTATAGCTCTGATGTTGCTGATATCGTTGTAGCCGATAACGCCTCCACCGACAATTCTGTAGCCTACATGAAAGAGGCTTTCCCCAATGTAAGACTTATTCTCAACGGAAGCAACGGAGGTTTTTCCACCGGATACAATCTGGCTTTGAGTCAGGTGGAAGCCGAGTATTACTGCCTGCTTAACTCCGACATTGAAGTGACTCCGCATTGGATTGAGCCAGTGATAGACTTGATGGACAGCGACCAGACCATAGCGGCATGCCAACCCAAGCTGCTATCCTACTACGACAAGGAAAGGTTCGAATATGCAGGCGCAGGCGGCGGTTTCATCGACAAATACGGCTATCCTTTCTGCCGTGGCAGAGTTTTCCAGCATCTGGAGATAGACCACGGACAGTATGACGACGTGAAAGAGGTGTTTTGGGCCACCGGAGCCTGCATGTTTGTGCGCTCCGAGGTTTATCACCGCTTTGGTGGCCTGGACGACACATTCTTTGCTCACATGGAAGAGATTGACTTCTGCTGGCGTGTGAAAAACGAAGGCTATAAGGTTATGTATTGCCCACAGTCGAAGGTATATCATATTGGAGGCGGCACCTTGCCAAAAAGCTCAGCCAGGAAGACATATCTCAACTTCCGCAACAACCTGTCGCTATTGGTGAAGAATCTGCCTAAGAAGGCCGTTATCGGCACCCTGGTTTACCGCATTCTTTTGGACTGGATTGCCGGTCTGAAGTTCCTTGCACAGGGAAGCATAGCCGACTTATGGGCGGTCACCAGAGCCCACCTGAGTTTCTACCGGCATCTGCCGGCTTTGAAAAAGAAAAGAAAATCACTCAAACACACCAATGTGTCGCAAGTGTATCAAAAGAATATAGTTTTCAAGCATTTCCTCGAAAAGAAGATGCTGTACACCGAGTTAAACGAGCAAGACTTTTCCTAAAAGATAATCCACAGCCTCGGCATAGCCTTCCAGGCCGTGTCCGGCTATAGCTTTCACACAGGCTTCAGCCGTGAATGAATGACGGCGGTACTCTTCCCTCTCGTAAATATTGGAAATATGAACCTCCACCACGGGTTTTCCTATGGCACGCACAGCGTCGGCCAGAGCTATTGATGTATGGGCATAACCGCCCGGATTGATGACAACCCCGTCGTATTTGTCCATAGCCTCATGCAGTTTGTCAATCAGCACGCCCTCATGATTGGTCTGGAAAGCATCAACCTGATGCTGAGGATAACGTTTTTTAAGCTCATTCAGGAATTCGTCCAGCGATTGCTTGCCATAAATCTCAGGCTCGCGACGTCCTATCAGGTTCAGATTGGGTCCGTTTAAAATCAGTATTCTCATAATCAACATTTATCTTTAATAAAACCTCTGACTATCTCCCCTACCAACAGCACCGGGCATGTCCCGACAAAGCATATCAGCCAGTCGCGCCAGCCAAGAGGCTCCACATTGAACATATCGCCAAGGAAGGTGACTATAACCACCTGTCCGACAAGTATTATCAGCAAAGCCAGCTCAAAGCCGCCAAAGTAGCCCGTAATATGCTTGAAAGCTGAGGCTCCGGTATGGTAAGCTTTGGCATTGAAGAGATTCCAGAACTGCATGAACACAAAGATAGTGAACGTCAGAGTATGTTCGTAAAGAGTATAGCAATGACCGTCCATTATCCTGAAATTGAAGAAGTTGCCAAGGTAATCGACCAACGAGAAATCGGCAATCGACCTGACATCACAATGCTTGAAATACTGCACAAAGCCGAACATTATCACAAAGAACAGCAATCCCACTATGAAAATGTTGTAAATCATAGGCTTTGTGAGTATATGCGCTGTTTTGGAGCGAGGTTTCTCCTTCATCACGCTTTCCGATGGTGGAAGCGAGGCCAAGGCCATAGCGGCAAAAGTGTCCATGATGAGGTTTACCCAAAGCATCTGAGTCACAGTGAGCACCATGTCGGTACCAAGCAGGCCGCCAATCATCACCACCAGGCAAGCCGCCACGTTGATGGTCAGCTGGAACAGTATGAAACGCTGGATGTTGAGGTAGAGCGAGCGTCCCCACATCACAGCGCGTGCTATGCTTCGGAATGAGTTGTCCAAAATGGTAATATCCGACGCCTCTTTCGCAACTGTGGTGCCATCGCCCATCGACAAGCCCACTTGAGCCGATTTTAACGCGGGCGCGTCGTTGGTACCGTCGCCCGTGACAGCGACCACCTCGCCGTAAGCTTGCTGCAGGCGCACCAGACGTTCCTTGTCCATAGGACGCGCCCGCGACATTATCTTAATCATAGGAATGCAGCGCTTGGCTTCCTCATCGGACAACTCCTCGAAATCCTTTCCGGTGATATGATTGAAGTCTCGCTGGTCAGTCTCTTTCCACAGGCCCAGCTGTCGGCCTATTTCTATTGCTGTGGCCGAGGTATCGCCCGTGACTATCTTCACGTCGATGCCAGCATTCAAACAACTGTCAATGGCTTCGGCTACATCAGGGCGGATAGGATCGGCTATGGCCACTGCCGCCAGGAATATAAGATTGTTAGCCACCAAATCGTCGGTATCCGGATCGAAAGAATGCTCGTTGGGGTCACCTGCCTTGTATGCCAGGGCCAAAGTACGCATAGCCCTGTTATTATATGCATCTATCTGATTTTCAATGTTTGTCAGATAAGAATCAATCGGCACAATTCCATTTTGAGTCATGACCTTGTCACAATGGCGCAGCAATATCTCAGGAGCTCCCTTGACGTAAAACATTGGCTTGCCGAACACCTTCGACTCCATCACCGTAGCCATGAACTTGTACTTGGTCGAGAACGGCACCCTTTGATATAGTGTCATATTATCCCTGTATTCAAGATAATTGACTCCCTTGCCGTGCATCCACATCAGCAGAGCACCTTCGGTAGGATTGCCTATAACCTTAGTCCTATGACCATCGGTCAAGTCGAGAAAAGCCGTGGTATTGACCGAAATACATTCCTCCAGCAGCTTGTCCATAGGACTGTAAATCAGCACATCGCTAACGGTCATCTGGTTTTTTGTCAAAGTGCCGGTCTTGTCGGTGCAAATCACTGTAGCGGCGCCCATGGTCTCGCAGGCATGCATCTTTCGGACGAGGTTGTTGGTGGTCAGCATACGTCTCATGCTCAAAGCCAAACTGAGAGTCACGCTCATCGGAAGGCCCTCAGGCACAGCCACCACTATGATAGTGACTGCCATCATCAAGGTATTGAGGGCATAATGGGCGAACGCCAGCCAGTCGACAGTCTCGGTATTTGTCTCCGGATGTGTGAAATACATCACAAAGCGTATGACCACAATGATTGCAGCCACTATGTAACTGCCTATACTTATGACACTGCCCAGCTTGTCGAGCTGTATGTTAAGCGGTGTCTTGATTTTATTGTCTATTTGAGAGCCCTTGTAAACCTTGCCCCACTCGGTGCTATCTCCCACTTTCACCACCTGCATAACCCCGTGTCCGTCTATTATCTTGCTGCCACGCATTAAGCAGTTGGAAGGATATGTGGCTTCCGGGTCAAACTCGTTTTCGTCTGTGGTTTTGCGGGCCATGGGTTCACCGGTAAGGTCGGCCTCGTTCACCTGCAGGCTGAAACACTCCAGGAGAATGCCGTCGGCAGGCACTTCGTCGCCGGTCTCAACCATCACCAAATCGCCCACCACAATTTCACGGCGCTGCACCTGTGTGACATTGCCGTCACGAATCACCTTGACAGACTCCTCATCGTTCATCCTGTTGAGTATGTCAAATTTCTTGTTGGCGCTCACTTCAAAGGCAAACCCCACCCCTGTCGCCAGCATCACTGCCAGGAATATGCCCAGAGGCTCCAACAGCACGCCCACTCCCTCGGAAGTGGTAAAGTACTGATAGACAGCTACACCTATAGCCAAAACCAGCGCTATCAGCAGTATGCGGATGATAGGATCTTGGAATTTGCAGATAAACTGATGAAAAATAGACTCCTTCTTGGGTGGAGTTAAAATATTAAAGCCGTGTTCGGCACGGCTTTTCTCAACTTGTTCGGCATTAAGGCCCTGGTACTTCATCTGAACTACTTGTTTCTTTTTATAAACGGAATCACTTTGCCTTTACTGACTCGGGATTCCATTTTTGCCTTATAATAACCATTGACTATTTCCGGCGCCTCCACCTGTATGTCAACCGCGTCAAACAGCAACATGTTGGTCGACGACTGGGTCGAGTCGCAATATCTCATATAAAAAGCATCCTCCTCACTGACGGTAAAATCGTCCACAGTGCTGGAGATATTTGTTTTCGACATTTTGGCGAGTTCGTTTTTGGCGAACATCATGGCTATACGCCTGGCTTCGTTTTTGGTTTTTGAATGTTCCGTATAGACGAGTCCCTCATAACCCACAGACTCGTATGAATAACAGTTCCCCTGCTCATTTTCATTACTCCCGTTGCTGCCATCCTCAACAATCACCCAATCAGCGCTCAGCTTTCCGTCTTCTATCGACATGGCCGCCAATATGCAAGATACCTTGGTCTTGTATACCAATCGTGTCAAATCCTGGATTTTGTTGTGATAATCCATGTCGTCATTGTAACCGTATGTGTCGGAAGCTATTTTGTTGGTGGTTCCAAGCAAGGTCTTGCGCGGGACAAAGTTGGACAACGATTGCACGAAAGTATCGGTCATCGCACGCCACAGCCCGTGTCTGGTAGTTTGGAATACGGCGTTTGGGGACGTTGTGCCTCCGTCGGTATAACGGCACCACTTGTCCAAAATCCTGGTCTGCACAGTGTCAGTATTGGAATAAACCAGCACTATGTTGCCCTCGGTCTTGGTCGTCCATTCCTGCCTTTCCACAAATTCATCCGGAGTACGCAGATTCATGTACATCATATCGCCGAAATCCGGATTTTTCTCGGCCCCGTCAAAATAAAACATGTAATCGCCCGCACATTCAACGTCTTTTAGCATATCATCATCATAGCCCGCATAGACGTTGAGCATAACTACAGCCTCGTTGTATTCGGTATAACACATCTCGGCTATCTCATAATTCAAATAATGGTTTTGTGCATTGAACACAAGCATGCCATGTGACTGTTGTTCGTTGACAGAGCCGTTGTCACCCACTGTCTCATTATGATAATAAAGCTCATAAACCGACATCAGATTCAAGCTGTCTGATATCATATACATGAACAAAGCCCGGCCAACCGCCTGGTTGAGAGCCGCTTCCTCATCGAGGTAAGGATCGGACACACCCACAGGACCTGTCGGGCTGAAAAACCACAATGGCAAAGCATCATAAGCAGATACGGGAGAGCCGTTCTGACTCCCCGTATCTGCCATTTTTGCGTTAGCTCCAAGGCTAACAGCTATGGCCAAGACTATTGTTAGGAATAATCTTTTTGCCATTGATTATTGTAAATTCTCCATTTCTTTCTCGAAGACCTGTTTGAATTTCTCATATTCAAAGTCGGTTCTGAGTTTGGCATCGTTAGAGACTTTCTCCTTGATACCGTCGAGGAGAGCGTTAGGATCTGTTTCGAGGCAGACATAGAACATGGTGCCATTGGTCTTCTTCTCGCTCCAGCCCGGGATAGCAGGGACTGAGTTCTTCACAACCTGTTTTACAACAGTGCGGCTGAGTTCCTTAACACTTTCTTTGAAGTCCATTGCGTCGCCATCAACATATGTTGAAGCATAGTCGTCAATAACTCTCTCCACAGTTGCCTGCATCATGGTTGCGAGTTCCTGACGGGCATTGTTAGCGGCATTCTGTTTTGCCTTTGGTTCCATGGTTTCATACTGAGCCATGAATGAGCCTTCAGCTCTGAATGCATCCTTTGTTGACAAGCAGCAATGATCGTCCTTTGCAGTTGCAACTTCTTTGCTTGAGCCGCATGAAATGACCATCATTCCGAGAACTGCGGCGCACATGAATAAACCGATTTTTTTCATTTTAATTGAAATTTTAGTTAACGCCTACTCTTTGCTTTTCGGCTTCCGCATAAATATTATCTGAATTTAATTCTAATCTGTTTGCTTGGTTTGCTTGAGCAAGCCTTGAACACTATCTTTATGGTCGGCTCGTCCTGCTCATAGCAGTCATAACTGTCGAAATTGATGTGGCAGATACCTTTTTCGTATCTGACATCGAAATCCTTTGCACATGATGAAGAAATCGAAGGCTTCTGCGAAGTGGTGATGGTTCTGTTTTTGTAAACCATGCGCACAGCCATGTGCTCCGGATTGTTTTCAACCACCTCAATTATGATGGATTTGCAAATATCGTTGTACAAATTGATGATGGAATTGATTTTGTGGATTCTGGTGTCGGTGTCCTCGAGTTCCTTCTTGATACCGTTAAGGTAGGTGATATTCTTGCTGATATCCTCAATGCTGGTAACGGTTTCCACCTCGTCGTTATACTTCTTGATATCATCGTTGATGGCCTTTTCCTGAGCATTGTATGCCTCAATCAGATCTCTTCTGTCGAACTCCGAATAAGGGTAACGGAGTGAAACCAGATAATATTCCTCTCCGCTTTTCTTGTTGTAATAACGTTCGTAATAGACATCCGCCTTTTGAATGGTAACGCCTTGAATGGCTGGCAATTTGGCTATTCTGGTAACCGTTCTGTTGATGTATTCCTCCTGGAAGCTCATATTGTCACCGTCAATGGTTGTCATAGCCTTGTCGATGATTTCACCTTCCACGTTGACAGCCACCGACATTGAGATGTCGTCGACTATCACCTTCATGGCCGCTCCCTTGGCGTCAGCCAAAGTACTGCCTTCCTGATTCTTGACGTAGATATAGTCTATACGTTCCTTTTCAGTAACCCATTTCGGTTTCTCGGTCGGATTACTCTCGACCAGCTTGAACCCTTTTTTCTGAGCAAATGCACAGAATGGAATCAAAAGGGCCATAGCGATTATCAGTATCTTTTTCATTATCTCATGTATTTCAACCTGCAAAGATAATTCTTTTCAAATAGAAAAACAAATTTTAAACAAATTTTGTAATCTCCTGATTCGGCTCAAGCTCGACAGGTTCCTTACCATACTGGAAAATCATCATCTTCTTGCCACCCTTGAGGTAGTACTTGTCGCCAATCACCCAGATGGCTGTGGCTTCACGCAAGCCGACCACCTTCATATCCTGACGGACGGCGAGGTATTCGTTGATACGGTCCTGACGTGTCTCTCCTCCGTGTTTGATCATCTTGTCGATTTCCGGATGAGGGTCGAGATAGTGAGGATTTATCTGGAATGGCACCAGATTCAAGGTATTAAAGCTGGCGGGCTGTACTATAGGCATATCGTTGGTTGTGCACAAGGTCGGGCAGGCTATGTTCGAGCCAGCGCTCCATCCGATGTATGGTGTGCCGTTGTTGGCACATTCGGCTATGGCTTGCATCAGGCCGAACTTGTGCAACTCGGCAACCAGATGGAAGGTATTGCCGCCGCCCACTACTATGCAGTCTGCAGTCTTAACCAGACCGACTTTGTCTTCCACTTCGTGAACCGAGACAAACTTTTTGACACCCAGTTTCTCGTTAAAGACCTTCTTAACCTTCTCTGTATAAGCGTCATAGCTCTTCGGATATGGGTTGCCGCCAATGAAAACACCGGCAAAAGGCACAAAAGCCACCTTACTTTCTGCTCCGAGTTTGTTCTTGTCGAAAAACTGTTCAAGCTGGGTCATTGCCCAAGCCAAATATGGTTCACCAAAGTTTGTTGAATTGCTGATTAAAAGTAAATTTCTCATATTTGTATCCGTTAAAATTTTCACAAAGATAAAGTTTTTTTTGATAGGAAATGATTTTCTCTTTAATTTTGTAAAGAAATTTTGACAATTGAATTTATAGATTTAAAATTTAAGAATATGAAAAGAACACTGGTATTGATAGCAATGATTTTGGGAATTTGCGGAATTAGCAGCCTTAACGCACAAAGAACCTACAGTTTGAAATCGCCTGATGCCAAGATTGAAGTGACGGTAAACATTGATGAGACAGTGAGCTATTCGGTAATGCACAATGGCACTCAAATCATAGCCGACTCCCCTATCTCCATGGAGTTGAACGACGGCAAGGTTTTAGGCGTCAGAGGCAAGGTGAAAAATGTGAAAAACAAGACTGTTGACGAGATTATCAGTGCCGATTTTTACAAAAAAGCCCAAGTCAGAAACAACTATAACGAATTGATTGTCAATTTTAAAGAGAATTACAAACTGACCTTCAGAGTTTTTGACGACGGAGTGGCTTACCGTTTCTCGACAAGTTTCAAAAACCAAATCATAGTCAAGAAGGAGAATGTCAACTATTGCTTCGACGACGATTATACGGCTTACATTCCATACGTGAATGCACGCAAAGGCGAAGGCGATTTCCTGACTCAGCAGTTTTTTACCTCGTTCGAGAGTCAGTATACCGTTGATTCGATTTCGAAAATGGATGTGGAGCGCATAGCGTTCACACCTTTATTAATATGTCTGAAGGACGGCAAAAAAGCTGTGATAGTGGAGTCTGATCTGGAAGACTATCCCGGCACTTTTTTCCGCAAGGGCAAGGGCAACAGCTTGGAAGGGGTGCAGTCAACCTACCCTAAAGTAGAGGAACAGGGCGGACACAACATGCTGCAGATGGTGGTGAAAGAACGTGAGAACTATGTTGCCAAAGTAGCCGGCAGCCGCGACTTCCCTTGGAGAGCGATGGTGATCTCAGAAAATGACGCCGAGCTGATGAACAGCGATATGGTTTACAAACTGGCATCTCCGTCCAGAGTGAAGGATGTGAGCTGGATCAAGCCCGGCAAGGTAGCTTGGGACTGGTGGAACAACTGGAACATTTGGGGAGTCGACTTCAAAGCCGGAGTCAACAACGACACCTATAAATATTATATAGATTTCGCCTCGGCCAACGGCATAGAATACGTGATTCTGGACGAGGGCTGGGCTGTGAACAAGCAGGCCGACCTTTTCATGGTCGTGCCGGAGATCAATCTGGAGGAACTTGTAGCTTACGCCAAAGAGCGCAACGTAGGACTGGTGCTGTGGGCCGGCTACTACGCCATAGACAGAGACATGGAAAATGTGTGCAAGTATTACAGTGAGATGGGTATAAAAGGATTTAAAGTAGACTTCATGGACCGCGACGACCAGAAGGTGGTTGATTTCTATTACCGCATGGCGGCCATGGCAGCCAAATACCATCTGTTCATAGATTTCCACGGAGCATACAAACCCACTGGACTGAGCCGCACCTACCCTAACGTGCTGAACTTCGAAGGAGTTTACGGTTTGGAGCAGTCGAAATGGGACGACGACCTCAACCAGGTCAACTACGAGTGCATGATACCTTACATCAGAATGGTGGCCGGCAACCTGGATTACACACAGGGCGCCATGGACAACGCTACGAAATACCATTTCCGTGCCATTTACACCAACCCCATGAGCCAAGGCACACGCTGCCGCCAGCTGGCTGAGTATGTGATATTCGAGTCGCCGTTCAACATGCTATGCGACAGCCCGACCAAGTACATGCAAGACCAGGAGTGCGTCGATTACATTGCCGGTATTCCTACAGTGTGGGACGAAACAGTCGCCCTCGACGGCAAACTGGGTGAATATGCAGTGATTGCAAGACGCTCGGGCGACACATGGTACGTAGGTGCCATCACCAACTGGGATGCCAGAACTATAGAAATAGATTTGGATAAAATCGGAGTGAAAACCGACAATATCAAAGCCTTCGTAGACGGAGTCAACGCCAACAGATATGCCGAAGACTACAAAGTAATCACCAACAGTTCGGAGCTCAGAGGCAACCGCGACGATGAAGATTTCCGCGACAACAAAATCAGCATCGAACTGAAGAGTGGCGGCGGAGCAGTGATTATAATTAGAAATTAAAGTTTATAGGTAAGCGCTAATATGTGACGTCCTCTAAAAACAGGGCGTGGGCTGGCATTGAGGTACCGGCCGAGCAGCGGTCTTTCTGTTCGATGACTGCACGGAAGCCGTCAAGCGACAGTTTCCCCTTCCCCACTTCCAGCAAAGTCCCGACTATGGCTCTGACCATGTTGCGCAGGAATCTGTCGGCCTTGATTCGGAAAACCAGCAAGTCGCCCTCCTCATACCATCTGGCCTCCATGATTTTGCAGTTGTTGGTCTTGACCTGAGTATGCAGTTTCGAAAAACTCGTGAAATCCTGATACTCAAACAAAAGCTTGGCAGCCTCGTTCATTTTGTCCACATCCAGGTCACCATAAATATACAGAGCGTCATCGGTATGGAACGGATTCTTCCTGCGAGTTACGTAATAATGATAGGTACGCGAGGTGGCGTTGAAACGCGCGTGCATGTCGGGAGCCACTTGCCAGCAGCGGAACACCACTATGTCGTCAGGCAGGAACACGTTGAGCTGATAGACAAACTGCTGCAAATCGTCTATGGGTTCGCTTTCAAAATGAGCATAGAAATTGCGGGCATTGACACCGGTGTCCGTTCGCCCGCAGCCAATCACACTTACCGTCTGCTTCAGCTTCAAGCCAATGCAACGTTCAAGGGTTTCCTGTACAGTGATATCTCCAGGTTGGACCTGCCAACCGTGGTAAGCCTTGCCGTTGTAAGCCAGATGTAAGAAATAGCGATTCATAGAAAATTTTTGTCCTGCAAAATTAAAAAATATTTGCATAATCGGATTTTTTATTTTACCTTTGTGGGGTAGTTTAACCTCAAATAGCTTTGGATATGCCGATATACATGTTGAAAGATGAGGTATTGGATTTCCCGCCAGTGAGCCAGGCCTCCAAAGACGGTCTTCTTGCAATAGGCGGTGACTTATCTCCCGAAAGGCTTCTCATCGCCTATCAGTCGGGGATATTTCCGTGGTACAACGAAGGTGAGCCTATTTTGTGGTGGTCGCTCGACCCCAGAATGGTTATCAAGCCCACGGATATGAAGATTACAAAATCTTTATGGAAGACAATAGAGTCAAACCGTTTCTCATGTTCGTTTGACGCCGATTTCGAGGGTGTGATACGTGCCTGCGCCACAGTCCCACGCACCGACGAACAGGCTGAGGAGGAACCCGAGGATGCCGACGAGCCCAGCACCTGGATAAGCGAGGACATGATAGCGGCCTACTGCGAGTTGCATGCCCTGGGATTCGCCCATTCTGTGGAAACTTATCTCGACAACGAGCTGGTGGGCGGTTTGTACGGAGTGTCTATCGGTAAGGTTTTCTGCGCCGAATCGATGTTCCACACCAAGGCCGACGCATCAAAAGTGGCTTTCTACAATCTGTGTCAGTTTTTAATCAGGAACAACATTGAACTAATCGACGCCCAGCAGGAAACAAGCCATATGAAGAGATTGGGCGCGGCTCCCATACCACGCAAGGAGTTTATGAAAATGCTCAAGGGTCTGACCAAAGAACACAGTCTGGTCGGTAACTGGGGCGACGGCACAGCCGAACTTCTTAAGCTGGAAGTATAAAGTTCGCTGTCAATAACCAGCAACTACAGAGCTTCTTTGATTTTTACGAGTTTTTTGAGAAGTGACTCGACAAGGTCGAGGCGCAGCATGTTTGCACCGTCCGATTTGGCATGAGCCGGATCGGGGTGAGTCTCCATAAAGAGACCGTCGGCACCCACTGCCACGGCGGCTTTCGAAATCAGCTCAATCAGTTCCGGACGTCCGCCCGTGACTCCTGCAGTCTGGTTAGGCTGCTGCAAGGAATGGGTGACATCCATGATGACCGGCACCTCGCACTGCTGCATCTCGTAAATGTTACGATAATCGACCACCAAGTCCTGATAACCGAAGAAATTGCCTCTGTCGGTAAGCATAACCGACTGGTTGCCCGATTGTTGCACTTTCTCAACAGCGAAGCGCATTGAAGCGCCCGAGAGGAATTGTCCCTTCTTGATGTTCACAGTCTTGCCGGTTTTGGCAGCTGCTATCAACAAATCGGTCTGACGGCAAAGGAAAGCCGGAATCTGAAGCACATCCACATATTCGGCCGCCATAGCCGCTTCTTCGCAAGAATGTATGTCGGTAACTGTAGGAACGCCGAATTCTTTTTTAACTCTGGCCAAAACCTTTAAAGCCTTTTCATCGCCAATACCTTGGAAAGAGTCGAGGCGCGAACGGTTGGCTTTGCGGTATGAACCTTTGAAAACAAAAGGAATATCAAGGCTTCTAGTTATCTTGACAAGAGTCTCGGCTATACGCAGAGGCGACTCTTCATCCTCAATGACACATGGTCCCGCAAGCAGGAAAAAACGGTTAGGCTTAATACCTTTCAAAAAAGGATAATTGCTCAGATTTACCATTGTTGAATTTTTTTGCAAATATATAAAAAAGCCATTAGCCATTAGCCATTAGCCATTAGATTTTTTTAATAATGTTGATACCTTATTAATTATGAGGCTTTATTTTTTTAAACTTTTTTGTTGCATGAATTTAAAAAAAATGTAATTTTGCGTTGTATAATGTATAAAACTGAATATAATTAAAAATTATTTATTAACCAATTCATTAACATTATGAAGAGATTATTTACATTAGCACTCGTGATGGCAATGGCCGTCACAGGATTCGCTCAGGTAAAAAGCGTTTCAAAGAACATCAAGATGAATCCTGCCCAGCAGCAGGTTTTCAAAGGTGATGAGGCTGTTATGGCCAGCTTCCCGTCAGCAACAAGAAACATCATGGTGGCTCCAGAAGTCACAGAGTTGTCATTCACAACTTACGACTGGCAGTCAAACATGGGTCCAAGAAATTTCACAGCTGTATGGCCTGACGGTTTCGCAGTAATGTGCTACACAATTGCTACAAACAATTCATTCACAGATCGTGGTACCGGTCTTGCAATCTGGGATCCGGCTGTTGGCGAGTGGGAATACACAGAGACACGCGTTGAAACCATGCCAACCGGTATCGCAACAACTGGTTTCGGATCAATTGCACGTTACAAAGAGAATGGTTTGGTGATTGCAGCTCACTCATCAAATTATTGCCATCTGTTCTTCTGTGAAGATTTCCGCAATGGTAGTCGTGATTTCAGCACAGAGGTGACAATGCCAAACAATTTAGGCCCAGCTTGGCCTGTTGTTCAGTGCTCAGGTGAAAACCTTGACATTGTGCACGTTCTTGCAACCGAATATGAAGGAACATCTCCTTATGGTGATCCAATTTACTATTGGCGTTATCAAAACGGCGAATGGACCGCATCAGATGTAATGCTTGAAGCCCTTGATGGCAACCACCTGTCAGGCGGCGGTTCAAACATAACCTACTTCATGAACTACGATCCTGCAAAGCCAAATCGCGTAGCATTCATTTTGAACAATGCATGGAGCGATTGTAAAGCCGTCATTTCAGAAGACAATGGTGAAACATGGAGCGAGAGAGTATTCTGGCAGCACCCAGGCATCAACAACACATACGACAATTGGTACTTCTATCCACGTTGGACAGGCGCCGCATTTGATAATGCAGACAATCTCCACATCGTGTACGAATACAACGGCACAACAGGTGAGCCAGGTTCAGGTTCATACTATCCGGCTATCGGTGGTATCGGTTACTGGAGCGAAGTTCTTCCAAAGAACGAGCTTTGCCTTGGTGGTATCGGTAACGTTGGCGAGCCATTTATCATGGATACAACTTACCTGATGCAGGATATCTACCAGTCAGAGTGGTATTGGGATGATGCAAACCATGATCCTCTTCCGGAATACATCGGCGAACTTGAAATCGTTGGCGAAGATGGTAACGTCCTTCCACGTGAATCATCAGGAGGCTACTGGCCAAGCCAAGATACATGGGGTGAACACGGTTCATACAATGGAGGTAAAGCCGCTTTCGCAACAATGCATTTTGACAAAGCACGCAACACCATCTATGCATTCTGGTCAATGATTGCCGGTGATGAAGCAGCGATGTACTGGAACAGCGATGTCGGTCAGCACTACTTGAGAATCTTCTGCAATGTATCATATAACGGCGGTATCACATGGGAAGGTACACAGCAAGTACTCACAGGTTTCGAATCTTCATTAGATGAAATGGTTTACGATCAAGTCATCCCATACGTTTACAACGACGCCGACGGTGACTATCTCTGGGTTTGTTATCAGAGAGACTACACACCTGGCTCATACGTACAGGATGACGATGTAGATCCTACTGACAACCAGTATGTCGCCGTTAAGGTTTATTTGAACGAATGGTATGATGGCGTTATCGAGAACAATGTTCACGCTGCTCCAGTGATGAACGTCTTCCCGAACCCAGCTCAGGGCTCATTCCAGGTCAACCTGAACTATGCTTCAGACGTTACCATCTACAACACAGTTGGTCAGTTGGTCAAGACTTACAAGAACGTGAAAGACATCAACGTCAATCTCGAGTCAGGTGTTTACTTCGTGAACGCCAACAACCAGACAGTTAAAGTCGTTGTTAAGTAAGCTATTAACCAATAGTCATTAGAATTGTAGAGACGTGCTTATGCGCGTCTCTACTTTTTTTGTATCTTTGTGAAAAATTTCCGGTCATGGAGAATCTGAAAGATTATTTGGACGAGCTGGTGGCAAAGAACAACACCGAAGCCTTTATCAAGGACGATCCGGTACAGTTCCCCCACCGGTACAGCGATGTGCGTGACATAGAGATAGTGTCGTTTCTGGTGGCAACCATTGCCTGGGGCAACCGTAAGATGATATTGAACTCGGCCAACAACATGCTGGCTATTATGGGCAAATCTCCATACGATTATGTTATGTCGGGCGGATGGGAGAAGCTGGATGACAGCAAATGTGTGCACAGGACGTTTTTCGGCAGAGATTTGAAGTACTACTGCAAAGGGCTAAGCAAAGCTTATCAAATGCCGACAAACAGTTTAGAAAACGTGTTTTACAATGATGAACACGACGTTTGGAAAGGCATACAGAACTTTAGGGATTTGATGGCAGAGGCTAACGGCTGCACCAGCAAGCATATCTCCAACCCAAGCTGTTGTGAACCCAACAAAGGCTCGGCATGCAAGCGTCTTCACATGGCCTTGCGATGGTTGGTCAGAAATGACGGCATTGTGGACTTGGGGATATGGAAGCGGCTGAATCCGCGCGACTTGATGATTCCGCTTGATGTTCACGTGGCCAGAGTGTCGCGCGATTTGGGACTTATTGAACGCAAGAGCAACGACAGGCAAACCGTTGAGATGCTGACGGCAAAACTACGTGAGTTTGATCCTGCAGACCCGGTTAAATACGATTTCGCCTTATTCGGCGTCGAGCTGATGTAGTGATTTACAAGGCTTCTTCTTATAAAAAATGTTGATAACTTGACGTTTTTTGCGGGTTATCAACATTTTGTTGATAACTTATTTAATAAATAATTATATAATAGAGCCAAAAACCGAGGGATATTCCCTATCTTTGCATGATGTATATTTGTCGAAAGGCAAATGAATTTATCATTATAAGTATCAGAATATCAAATAATTAACTAATACATTAAACAACATGAGAAAAAGATTTACATTCATTGTCACAGCTCTATTGCTGATGATGACAAATTTTGTCTGGGGACAGACAGCTACTTTCACTCCATCATCCAGTTGGGATCCTACTGGTACATCAGGAACAGGGAGCCTTATTGAAGCTACAGTGAATGGTGTTACCTTTAGTTGTGATAAAGGTTATATCACAACACAAATCCGTTGTTACAAAAACGGTGTTATCACCATTTCATCAACTAACACCATTACACAAATTGATTTCACATTCTCTAGTTCCAGCTACTCCGGAGGTTTGGAATCATCATACACAGGTTTGTCAACTAACCAATGGTCACAAACTTTGGGCAGCCAAGCCCGTTTAATGTCAATAGTTGTAACATACAGCAATGGCGGCCAGGAAATAGTAGCAACTCCAACATTCTCGCCAGAGGCCGGCACATATACAACTGCACAGAGTGTTACTATAAGCTGCACAACTGACGGCGCTACAATCTACTACACCACAAACGGTGACGTTCCAACGACATCTAGTGCAGTCTACTCCACTCCTATCGCCATCAGCGAGACAACGACAGTGAAGGCTATGGGTGTGAAGACAGGTATGAGCAACAGCAACGTGGCAAGTGCAACATATACAATTGAATCAGTCATCACCATCGCAGAAGCAAGAGCGTTAGCTAACAACGAGTATGGTTGTGTGCAAGGCATCGTGACATTCATCGATGGAAGAAACGTTTACGTTCAGGATGAAACAGCAGGTATCGACCTTTATCTCAACAGTGGCACAGTGCCTTCAGGTTTGGCATTGGGCGATAAAGTTCAGGCATATGGCAAAAAGACTGTTTACAACGGTCTCATCGAGCTCACTGCCATCAACGGCGGCGACGCAACACAGTTCAGCATCATATCAACTGGAAACACTCTTCCTTTAGCAGAGAAGATCATTGCAGAAATCTTGGCAGACCATGCAGGCACCCAGATGTTACAGTCAACACGTGTCAAGATTGTAGATGCGATTATCGGAACAATCAACACTGGCAGCAACACAACTCTTACACAAGGTGAAAACACTTTGAATATATACAAAATTCCAGCATTGGACAGCATTTCAGAAGGTGACGCTGTCGATGTCATCGGTGTTGTCGGTTGCCATACCAACCCACAGCTTCGTGTTGCTTATGCAGCAGATGTTACAAAACACGAGACTCCAATGCAACAGGTTGCCACACCTACATTCTCACCTGCAGCCGGTGAATACACGGAAGTGCAGAATGTTGAAATCGCATGTACAACAGAAGGTGCCACTATTTACTACACAGTAGACGGCACCGACCCGACAACTGCCAGCAGCGTGTACTCTGCCGCCATCACAGTGAGTGAAACCTCAACTGTTAAGGCTATTGGTGTGAAGGACGGCATGGTGAACAGCGAAATAGCATCAGCGGAATACACCATCAACCTTCCTACCCCATCATTGACATTCAACAAACTGGCCAACCACACCGATGTCACCAATACTGGCATCTACATGATTGTTGACGTTAAGGGCGGTTATGCATTGACAAGCGTAAACGGCTCAGCATCAGCACCCACAGCAGTAGCAGTGACAATTGAAAACGACGCCATTACAGGAGAAATTGACGCAGCTCTGCAGTGGAACATCAAAACTACAACCGGCGGATACAAGATCAATCCTATCAGCGATACAACAGCCTATCTATACACTACCAACACCAATAACGGTGTGAGAGTAGGCACCAACACCAACAATGTTTGGGAATTGAACATTACCGATTCCAGCAAACCGGATTATCACGGATTCAAAAACGTGGCATTCAACCGTTATATCGGAGTTTACAGTAACCAAGACTGGCGCACATACACAACTATCCACAACAACATCAAGAACACCCAGATAGAAATCTTCGTGCTCGGCGACGCTCCGACACCTTCGACATACAATGTGGCCGTAGCCGCCGGCATTACCAACGGTACAGTATCAGTTAACCCTACTTCAGGAGCGGCCGGCACAACCATCACAGTGACTGCAACTCCAGCCAGTGGCTATGAATTGAATACACTTACCTATACATACGGCAGCACAACCGTCGACATCGACCAGACAAGCATGCAGTTCCAGTTGCCTGCAGCCGATGTGACAGTCAACGCTACATTCACCGAGATTGCAACTGTTGCGACTCCAACATTCACACCTGCAGCCGGTATGTACATCAGCGCACAGACAGTCTCATTGGCATGCGCCACTGAAGGAGCGACAATATACTACACCACCGACGGCACAGAGCCTACGACAGCAAGCACTGTTTATGCAAATCCATTCACAGTGGGCATGACTACAACTGTCAAGGCATTTGCTGCTAAACAAGGCATGAACAACAGTGCGATTGCTTCAGCAGAATACACCATGATCGAGGTAATGACAATAGCTGCTGCCAGAACTTTAGAGAATAACGAATACGCTCTGGTTCAAGGCGTCGTGACATTCTTGGATGGTAGAAATGTATTCATCCAGGATGCAACCGGCGGTATCGACCTTTATCTCAACAACAACACCGTTCCTACAACCTTGGCTTTAGGCGATATGGTAAAGGGATACGGTAAAAAGACCGTTTACGGCGGTCTCGTAGAGTTGACCAGCATCAATGGAAACAACGAGAACCAGTTCCTGGTATTGTCGAGCGGCAATCCATTACCATTGGCAATCAAGACCATTGCTGAAATCATCGAAGACTACAATACCAACAATGCTTTACAGGGCACACGTGTCAAGATTGAAGATGCAATAATCGGAGCCATCAACACTAGCGGCAACACTTTAATCAGCCAGGGCGACAACTCAATCATCATCTACAAGATTCCGACAGTAGAAGGTCTTGTGGAAGGTGACATAGTTACAGTTACAAGTGTTATCGGCGCTTTCAACAACGTGTTGCAACTCCGCGTCGGCAGCGCCAGCGATGTGACTTATGAACACCCGATTTATCCAACTCTGACTGGTGCTCCTACAGAGTTGACAGGCTTTAGCTATCAGTATGGCGAAGGTCCGTCGGCCACCAAGTCATTCGTTATGAACGGTGCCCACCTGACAAGCACAGTGTCAGTCAACCCTTCGGCCAACTATGAGATTTCGTTGTCAGATGCTCCTAACTTCGTGGCAATGAACAAGATCAACATGACTCCATCGGCATCAGGCGTCATCAATAACGTGACAGTCTATGTCAGATTGAAAGCCGGTCTGGAAATTGACACATATCAGGAGACAATGTTCATGAGCTCAGCTGAAACAGACACAGTGTACATCTCACTGAGCGGTTCAGTAACCGAGCCTTTGCAGCCAAGCGACTACACCCGCATCAGCGATCTCTCAGAGCTGAGTAACGGTGCCAAGGTAGTGTTTGCAGCCCGTTACAATGAGATTGCCAACGAGTACTTTGCAATGACAGCACAGGCATCAGGCAAACCAACCGGCGTGCTGTTCACAAGCCTCACATCGGCTACAGGAGAAACTCTGCCTACCATCATCTCAGACGAGGAAGACACCTACTACTGGACTGTAGCTACAGACGGTACCAACTACACATTCACCAATGCCAACGGCGACGTGTTGGGCTACACCAGCGGTACCAACTTTGCAACTGGCGGCGACAACACTGCATGGAACATCACATTTGAGACCTCATCTGAGGGTGCAATGGTTCCAAACTACAGCGGTTTCGTTGTGACAAACGGCAACAGCACAGCCAGAGCCTTTGCATTGAACAGTCAGCACAACTTCGGCCCATACGCCAAGCAGAACATGGGTGGTTCCGGCTACAACTTCTACATTGACATGTTTGTTATGGACGGCGGCGGCACTCCAGTTTGCGCTTCACCTACTTTCTCGCCGGAAGGCGGCACATACTATGAAGTACAGACCGTTGCTATCGCTTGCGCCACAACAGATGCTACTATCTACTACACATTGGACGGCACCGAGCCAGACCAGAACAGTGCAGTTTACAGCGAGCCTATCACAGTAGCTGAAAGCATGACCATCAAGGCTATTGCCATGATGGAGGGCTATGAAAACAGTAACGTCGCAACAGCTGACTACATTATTATATTAGGTGCAGTCACCATCTTCGAGCAAGACTGGGAAGGCGAAATGAACGGTTGGACATTCGTCACAGTGGAAGGTAACAAACCGTGGACAATCGGATCAACCAGCGGCAACCACTACGCCAACGCCAACGGTTTCAACGACAATGTCAACAACGTGCAGTGGTGCATCTCCCCTGCTATCGACCTCAATACTTATACCAATGCCAGCTTGACATTCAGAAATGCCAAAAATTACACAGGCCCGGATATGCAGCTGTTCTTCTCGAACGACTACGACGGCAGCAACCCAACCACAGCCACATGGACAGAGTTGACATACGAGAAATCGACAGGCTCATACGCCTGGACAGAGTCAGGCGCTATCGCCCTTGACTTCACAGGCGACAACTGCTACATCGGATTCAAGTACACCAGCACACCTGAGACAGGCGGCGCAGCATCATGGGAGATTGACGATGTGACATTGATCGGATTCACCACTTTGCCATACATCACAGTGACCCCAACAGCTTTGAGCGGTTTCAATTATGTGGTTGGTAACGGCCCGTCAGCAGCACAGACCTTCACCGTTTCAGGTGGCAACTTGCCTCCTGCGCCAGGCGGAACTGGAGGTGGCATAGGCATCACATGCAGCAACAGCCACTATGAGTTCTCACTTGACGGAACAGAATACTGGCATAGCTTAACCATCGAAGTTGTTGGAACTCTTGAGCCGACCACAGTTTATGTAAGACTCGAAGACGACTTGACTGTCGGTCAGTGGGACGGCGTTGTCACCCTTGAGGACGGTGGAACTAATGCTACAGTAACCGTAAGCGGCACTGTAACAGAAGAGCCTACACCTGGTGACAGCTGGAACAGAATACTTTCTCTGTCAGACCTTTCAAATGGCGACCAGCTCATCATTGCAGCACGTTATGACGCTACAGTCAGTGACGGTTATTACGCAATGACAGCTGGTGTTAGCGGCAAACCAGAAGGTGTGCTCTTCACATCAGAATACGAAGGTGGAGTTGAGACACTTCCTGAAGAAATCGCCAACAACGCCGACACATATCTGTGGAACGTCGTCCTTAACGGCAGCATCATCACTTTGGTGAACGCTGCCGGCGACACTCTGGGTTACAACAGCAGCACCAACTTCTCAGGCAATGTTAACACTGAATGGAACATCGCACTCGAGACAGCAGGTGACAATGCAATGGTACCAGGCTACACAGGCTTTGTAATCACCAACGTTGAGACCACAACCCGTGGCGTGGCATTGAACAGCTCACATAACTACGGTGCATATTCAACCACCAACATCAACAACGACAGCTACAACTTCTACGTCGACCTGTTCGTGCAGGGTGGCAGCAGCACTCCTACAGTGGCAACGCCGGTATTCAGCATGGCATCAGGCACCTACTATGAAGAAATTGATGTGGAGATTGAGTGCGCGACAGAAGACGCGATGATTTTCTACACCACCGACGGTAGCGACCCGACATCTATGGCAATGCTTTACATGGATCCTATCCACGTGGATGCAGACATGACAATCAAGGCCATAGCCATCAAGGAAGGCTTTGAGAACAGCGCCATAGCAACAGCCAACTACGTCATCATGAGCGAGATAGTCATAGTCTTCGAACAAGACTGGGAAGGCGACATGAACGGTTGGACCTTCGTCACAGTGGAAGGCAACAAGCCTTGGACAATAGGCGAGCACAATGGCAACCATTACGCCAACGCCAACGGTTACAATGACGACACCGACAACGAACAGTGGTGCATCTCACCTGACTTCAACCTTACACAGTATGCCGGACAGAATGTAATCCTCATGTTCATGAACGCTATGAAGTTCAACGGTCCTGACATGGAAGTCTTCTTCACCAACGACTATGACGGCGCCGACCCGACAGCAGCCACATGGTATCCATTGTCATACAATATGTCACCTGGCAACTACGAATGGGTCGAATCAGGTATGATTTCACTCAACGCCTTCAGCGGTGCCATCTGCCACATCGGATTCAGATACACCAGCACTTTGGACGATGGCGCAGCATCATGGGAAATCGACGACATCATGCTCATGGTCGACATGGGTACAGATCCATATCTGAGCGCTACACCTAACGCTTTGAGCGGATTCACACACACAGTCGGTTATGGTCCGTCAGAGGCTCAGACCTTCGTATTGACAGGCGGCAACCTGCCTCCAATGCCAGGTTCGACAGCAAGCGGCATCACCATCTCATGCGACAACCCTGCATACGAGTTATCACTCGACGGTATTGAATACTATCCATACCTGGGTATCATAACCGAAGACGGCACACTCGAACCTACATCGATCTACGTCAGACTGAACGGTGAAGAAGCCGGCGAATACAACGGAATCATCACCATTGAGGACGAAGTATTGGCAGTAGTGTCAGTTAGCGGTCACGTGACTGAGGACGGCATTGGCGAGACTTTGGCCAACAGCGTCAACGTGTGGAACAATGTCAACGAGTTGATGATTGCAAACAACAGCGACAGCAATCTTGACATGGTTGTCTACAACATCGCAGGTCAGCCGGTCATCAAACAGACTGTTGCCACAGGCAACAACGTGATTCGTCACGACCTCGCCCAGGGAGTCTATGTAGTCAGATTCACCAACGGCAAGGAGATGAAGGGAGTTAAGGTACTCGTTAGACCTTAGTCTTTAGTCTTTAGTCTTTAGTCTTTAGTCTTTAGTAGAGCCGCTTCTGACAAAGCGGCTCTATTTTTTGAATCGATATTAATATAAAAAATAGCCGTCGGGTTGCAAACCTAACGGCTATTTGACTAACGTCTAATGTCTAAAGGCTAAAGTCTCTTACTCCATCACGCGGCAAACCAGGTTGCGATCGCCGAAGGCGTCGTCGATTCTGGTGACATGTGGGAAGTATTTGTCCTGAACATCGCTCTTGAGCGGGAAGCCAGCTTCTTCGCGGCTGAATGGGAAGTTCCATTCGTTGGCCATCAACATCTCAGCTGTGTAAGGAGCGTGTGAGATGATGTTGTCGCCCTGAGGTGCCTTACCGTCCTCGATGTCCTTGATTTCCTGACGGATCTTGATCATAGCGTCGACGAATCTGTCGAGTTCTGCCAATGGCTCGCTCTCGGTAGGTTCGACCATCAAAGTCTCGTGAACCGGGAATGCCACTGTCGGTGCGTGGAAGCCGTAGTCCATCAAACGTTTTGCGATGTCGATAGCGGCAACACCTGTTGTCTTGTTGATCTGGTTGATGTCGAGAATCATCTCGTGTGCAACGTGACCATGGTTGCCGGTATAGAGAATCGGATAGTAATCTTTAAGTCTGTCTTTCAGGTAGTTAGCGTTGAGGATAGCGCCCATTGTAGCTTTCTTAAGACCTTCGCCACCCAACATCTTGAGGTAGCAGTAGGTGATTGTGAGGATCTGTGCGCTACCGAATGGAGCTGCTGACACTGCGCCTTTCTGCTCTGAGCCGCCAGTCTTGAAGCAGACGTGGCTTGGCAGGAATGGGACGAGGTGTTCTGCGACGCCGATAGGACCTACGCCAGGGCCGCCACCGCCGTGAGGGATAGCGAATGTCTTGTGCAGGTTGAGGTGGCATACGTCAGCGCCGATGAAACCAGGGCATGTGAGGCCGACCTGGGCGTTCATGTTAGCACCGTCCATATAGACCTGACCACCGTTGTCGTGAACGAGTTTCACGAGGGTGCGGATGCCGTCTTCATAGATACCGTGTGTTGAAGGATATGTCACCATGAATGCGGCGAGAGTGTCCTTATATTGCTCGGCTTTCTCTTTAGCGTCGGCAAGGTCGATGTTACCGTGATCATCGCATTTCACGACTACGACCTGCAGACCTGCCATGGCTGCTGATGCCGGGTTGGTTCCGTGTGCTGATGCTGGGATTAAGCAGATGTTACGATGACCTTCGCCCTTAGCCTCCTGGTAACGGCGGATTGTCATCAAGCCTGCGTATTCACCGCTAGCGCCTGAGTTAGGCATGAACGAGATACCTTTGAAGCCTGTGATTTCGCAGAGGTCTTTCTCCATCTCGTTGATCATCTCGAGATAACCTTCAGCCTGCTCTGCCGGCACGAATGGGTGGATGTTACCGAATTCAGGCCAGCTGAGTGCGAACATTGATGTGGCTGGGTTCAGCTTCATTGTGCATGAGCCAAGCGGAATCATGCAGCGGTTCAAGCTGAGGTCGCGGTTTTCGAGTTGTTTCATGTAACGCATCATGTCGGTCTCGCTGCGATACTTCGAGAATACTGGAGCTGTCAAGAATGCTGAGGTTCTTCTCATGCCATCCTGGATTCCGCAGAAGTTCTGGCAGTTAGGGTCGCAAACGAGTGGCTGATGTGCCTTTCCGAGAGCTTCAGCTATGACCATTCCGATCTCGTCGATGTCTTCGCGGCAGGTGGTTTCATCGATGCTGATACCGAAGTGCTGCTTGTCTATTATACGGAAGTTCATGCAGTGTTTCTCAGCGGCTTCTTTCACTTTGCATGTGCAAGCGCCTTCCGGCAACTCGAACAGCAATGTGTCGAAGAAGTATTTATTGAGCTGTTTCACGCCGTATTTCTCCAACTCTTTTGCGAGTTTTCCGGCGAGGCAGTTGATATGATGTGCGATTTCCTTGATGCCTTCCTGTCCGTGATAGATTGCGTAGAATCCAGACATGATAGCGAGCAAGGCCTGTGCTGTGCAGATGTTTGAAGTAGCTTTCTCACGTTTGATGTGCTGCTCACGTGTCTGCAATGCGAGACGATATGCCGGGTTGCCGAGGGCATCCTTTGAGATACCGATGATACGACCTGGCATCGAGCGTTTATAAGCTTCAGTTGTCGCGAAGTATCCTGCATGAGGACCGCCGAAGCCCATCGGGAGACCGAAACGCTGGTTGCTGCCGAACACCACGTCAGCGCCCCATTCGCCTGGAGGTGTGATGAGAGCCAAGCTCATCAAGTCGGCTGCGACACCAACCTGCATGCCCTTCTCTTTCCAAACCTTCACTGACTCGCGGTAGTCGATGACTTCACCGAACTGGTTAGGATTCTGGACGATGACGCCGAAGTATTCCTCACCTGCGCTGAAGTTCTTGATATCATCAACAACGACTTCGATTCCGAGGAAGTGAGCTCTTGTCTTGATGACTTCGATAGTCTGTGGGAACATGTCGTTTGCCACAAAAATCTTCTTGACATCGGCCTTAACCTGAGCACGAGTACGCTCGTGGTAGAACATGAGCATTGTCTCGGCTGCTGCTGTAGCCTCGTCGAGCAATGAAGCGTTTGCCAAAGGCATGGCTGTCATATCGCTGATAACAGTCTGGAAGTTAAGCAAAGCCTCGAGACGGCCCTGTGAAACTTCAGCCTGATATGGAGTATATGAGGTGTACCAACCCGGGTTCTCAAGGATGTTACGTGTAATGACGCCAGGAGTGATTACGTTGTAGTAACCCATTCCGATGTAGCTACGGAACTGTTTGTTCTTTGCGCCAAGAGCCTTGAGGTGGCTGATGCACTCGTATTCGTTCATGCCACGACCGATATTGAGGTCTTTCTTCAGACGGATGTCGGGAGAAATAATCTCATCGACAAGCTGCTCTGTTGATTTCACGCCTATGACCTTGAGCATTTTTTCGACATCTGCTTCTGTAGGTCCATTGTGACGTTTAATGAAGTTGTTGTTAATCATAGAGTTATATTTTAATTAATCCTTGTTTTCTTAAACGTGCAAATTTAATTTTTTTTCTTCAAACTTCCGTAATTATTTTATAATTTTGCATCATAATTTTTATTGATATGAAAAAGACTCTGTTTTTAATGGTCATCATAGCCGCATTAGCTACAGGATGCAACAAATCGAAGAATTTGGATTTCAAAGATACCGACCCTTTGCAGATAGCCTTGCGTGACAATTACAAAGTTAATGTGTCATCAGATTACGACATCACTTTCACCTCGGCCAACCCTCTTGTTGTGGAGCCGAAAGACGGTAAATTGTATGGCAAAAACGTCGGAAGCACCCAGATAACCATGGACAATGGCTACAAAAGCATGACAGTGGGCGCCAACGTGTCACTGTTCATACAGCCCACTTTCGAGTTCGGATGCTCATCAAGCCATGTCAGATCATTGTACGGAGACCCATACCAGTCAGGATACAACGACGCCGGCACCTTGGTATATGTTTACACTATGAAGACTGACGAAGGTTATTATTCATGGGCCTGCGGCGAGATGGATTTCTTCTTCAACGACGGCAAATATATAGAAGCCGACCTGTACATCCGCAATGGAGTTGATTATCTCCTGGAAAACTACCTGACCGAAAACTTCAACCCAGTGGATACAGTTTACCTGCACTTGACAGAAACCGACTCGGTGCTTACTTGCTTATACCGCAACAAGGTTGAAGAGCATGTGATTTTGGGAAAATATCCTTCGGGCAACCAATATAACGAGACTCTGCTGTTCTATTACCATGAATCGGAGAACCGTCTCGGCATGCCTCGCAAAGCCCTGGGAACAAACAGATAAATCAGTTTAGAATTTTCTGGCAAACTCTTTAAACTTCGAGCCTCTTTCCTCGAAGTTTTTGTATTGGTCGTAACTCGCTGCCGCAGGCGAAAGCAATACCACGTCACCCTTTATGGCTTTCTTTCGGATTATATCGAAAGCTTCCTCCAGGTTGTTGAACAAGTCCGTGTCGCATTTGTAACCAGCCTCACAAAGCATTTGATGCATTCTGTTTCCGGCTCTGCCGGTGTACAGAACATGCTCCACCGGGTGTTGTGTCAGATATGAGATGAGCGGACGGTAGTCAATCTCACGGTCGAAACCACCCAGCAGCAGGAATTTCACGCCAGGCACTGTCTGTATGGCTGCTATTGCAGCTTGAGGAATAGTGGAAATACTGTCATTGTAAAAAGTGACCCCGTTGAAAGTGCCGACCAACTCCTGACGGTGCTCCAAAGGAGTGAAGGTGTAAAGATGAGGTATCACCTCAGCCACCGGTATGCCGAAGGCTTGTATGGCACAGAGCGCCGCCTTGACATTCAAGCAGTTATGAGCGCCTTTCAGAGGCAGCTCGTCCCACTGCACATCGAAATCGTAATACTGATAGTTAAGTGAATGGAGCATCAGCTGGGATGCCCTATAACAGAATTCGTCGTTGGTAACAGCCCAGTCACGCTCGTCCATCTTCCTGATAATGTTGAACTTGGCATCGCGATATGCCTCGAAAGTGCCAAAATGGTCGAGATGCTCCTCAAACACATTGAGCAGTATGCCGATATGCGGGCTGCGGCGGATAAACTGCAGCTGATGAGCCGAAAGTTCGAACACTATTATGGATTTCTCATTGATTTTCTCTATGATATCGAAAATCGGTATGCCTATGTTACCGGCCAGAAAAGCGTCTCTCCCCGACTCTTTCAGCAGATGATATATCAGGGTTGAAGTGGTGCTTTTGCCCTTTGTACCAGTCACCCCAATTATTTGTTTATGGAATTCCTCCAGGAACAAATCGGTCTGGGAGGTTATCTTTGAAAGGTCTACATCCTTGTCTTTCAGGGATATGCCCGGAGTTTTCAGCACTATGTCATAATAGTCGACCGCTTTGTAGTAATCCTCGCCGGAATAGGTGGCTATTGGATTTTCAGTGTTGACTACAAGGTTTTTAAAGGCGTCGGCGTTCTTGTCGGCTATGCCGACCGAGGCGTGAGGCAGAAACTTCTGTATGAACGCCAATGACGAACGGCCCTCGCGTCCGAAACCGAGTATGAGTATGCGTTTGCCCCTCAGCCGTTTGAATATCTTGTTGAGTTTAACCATTCAAAGCCTCCTTCAAAATGTTTTTGAACAAGTCGGGAAGATTGTTCCCTTCGTCGAATTGTGAGATATAGTCGGCAACTGACGAATCGTCGGTAGATGCGACTCCGTCCAGTATGGTGCCGGTCAGATTGTTGTCGTGTCGCAAAATATTGTTGACGCAGGCGCGCACCTCTCCCACCGTGCCCACGCATTCGAAGGGCTTCACCTCGACCGAGCCGTCCAGCTGGTCAAGTATTGGGCGAAGATTGTTGTCTTTCAGCAGGTCCTTGCCAAAGATGTCGGTTAGCTCGTTTCTGGATATGAAGGGCGACAGGGCTAGCCAGGTGAATAGGCATTTCGGGCAGCGGCCGCACCACGAGTCCGTCTTCGAGCCAGCATTGCAACTCTTGAAAACCTTATGGTAGGCTTTGGCGCGACTGAACAGCATGGCTATCTGAAGTTCGTTTAGCGGACGCAGGAAGCTGAAATATTGTATTTCCGGATCAATATAGTTGGCCACATATCTTCTGAAATCGTTCTCGTATGCCACCGACTTGCTGTACTGATGGTTGATTTCGGTGTCTGGCACCGTTGGCTCGTTGGCCGACGACTCGTTTGACAGGGCTATATATCTGGACTGTGTCGCAAAGCCAAGCAATACCGTATAGAAAGCCAGCATGGCCGAGAAAGGAGTGTGTCCGTTTAGATAACCTTCGGCATTCATGCGAAGCATGGTCGGGTCGAGTGTTCGGCGCACCACCGCTGTACTGTCGGCGTCCAGACCGGCGGCGGCAACACATTCCGTAGTCGCGCCACGGGGATTGATAATCATCGGAATGATAGGCATGCGAGTGCGCAGCATCTCTAGCGTGACGACTGAGTCTTTGCCGCCGCCCACCGGGACCAGAGTCCGCTCTTGCAGCAAATCGGTACGGCCCGGCAAAGGCAACTGCGAGCTGCCGCTTTCAACAGTCATGAAATCGTCCATTTTGGCCTTGATGCCGTTAACATAGAAAAACTCTCCCAAACCGTTGAAATACAATTTCTTCCACCAGCGAATCTGTTCTTCGTTCAAGTGATAAGGCTTGACGACCACCTTTTTAGGACAGGCGATTTTCCAATAGCTTACCAGCTCTATCATTCCAATGTGGAAAATCAGGTTTTCGAGCAAGGGCTTCGGAATATCGTTCCAATGATAAAACGGCCGTGCCGGAATCTCAAAGCATGGGTGAAACTCAATTTTCTCCTTGTCCGACGAGATATAAAAGTCAAATTTTGCATAAAAGTTCCCGTTTTCCACGGAATATTTATAACCTTGGAAGCAGAAAAATTCAAATTTTTCCCTCAAAGAATCATATTTAGCTTGATTTGACATTTTCAATAATGATTTACAAAATTATATATAAAACTGATATTCTCAAATATAAACTTCAACCCTACTTCACCGCCTTGTAGAACAACTCGTGAATCTTTGTCCGAATGTCGTTTTGCGCCAACTTGTTGTTGGAGGCGTCCGGACAGATACGGTTCGACAGGAATATCACTATGAGGTTGTTCTCAGGGTCGGCCCAGGCGAAAGTGCCTGTAAAGCCTGTATGTCCGAAGCTCCTCATCGAAGCCTGCTTCGATGGAGTGTAGTATGGCACGCTAGGGTCAACCTCCGGTTTGTCGAAGCCTATGCCGCGACGGTTCAGATTGTCGGCAAAAGGCGCCGAGGTGAACTTCCTAATGGTGTATTCAGACAGGAACTGGCGGTTGTTTGCGTATCCGTTGTCGAGCAACAGCTGCATCATGACAGCGAGGTCGCGGGCGTCGGCGAACAGACCGGCGTGACCTGAAACTCCGCCCATCAACGCCGCCGCCTGATCGTGCACGTCGCCACGCAAAAGCTGCATTCTAAACACTGTGTCGTTCTCTGTTGGCGCTATCTTCTCAGCCGAAATATGCTTCAACGGTCTGTAGAAGATATGGTTCAGATTCAACGGCTTATAGAAATTCTCCTCCAAATATTTCTCAAACGGCTGGTTGGTAACCAACTCCACTATCTGAGGCAGATAATAGAAGCCCAGGTCGCTGTATTTGTATTTCTTTTCGTTTGTCGGCGATTCCTTGACCACATCGAAAAGCTCATAGCGGAATTCCTCCGAAATATACATCCCCTTGGCCACACGCACTGTGTGATCCTCGTCTATGTTCTGCCTGTAGAAACTGGCGTCGGGCTTGCCGTCCACAACGGTTTTCTTGTACACCGGAAGCCATGCGGTCAGTCCGGCCTGATGTGTCATTATCTCAATGATCTTGACATCGCCCTTGTCGGTCTGGCGCAGGTACGGGAAGTAGTCGCTCAGCTTGCTTTCGAGGCTGATCTTACCCTCGTCGAACAGCTTCATTATTGCAAATGTGGTGGCAAACACCTTTGTCAAAGACGCTATGTCGTAAACGTCGTCGCCCTGCACCTGATGGTCGCCCTCGTAAGTGAAGGTGCCAAAACACTTGTCATATATGACCTTGCCGTCCTTCAAAGCGATAATTTGGCAACCAGGATAAGCCTGCATCTCTATGCCGTCCAAAGCGATAGAGTCAATCTTTGCAATATATTGATTGTCAATTAGTTCCACAGGAAGAGTCTCAGGGGTCAGCATACCCTCATAGCTCAAGCCACTCCCCTTTTTGTACTTCCTGCTGATGCTCACAGGCAAACGTCCGACAGGGTTCAGCTTGCCAGTCATTACATCCACCACGGCATTCACCGTCATGCGGTTGTCCTCATATCCTATTATGATGGCATTTGGATCTTTCTTGAACTCAAATTTGTTGAAGGCATATGGGCAGGCAAACAAGTCGAACACTATTCTCTGTTTGGCGCTTATCTCTTTCACAAACTCCACCACATCCCGAGTGATGCCGAAGTTCTTGTATGCGAATATCGAAGTATTCTGCACGCTTACTATCACCACGTTGTACAAATCCAACTCCTTGGTAATGCGCTTCTTCTCGCTCTTGTTCAGCCTTTCATCGATGAGATAGGAATGCACGTTGTAGCCTTCCTCTTTCAGCTTTTTAGCCACATTGTCGGTCTTACCGAAAGTGATGACAGCTATGGATTTCTCCTTGTCAAGCGGCAACACTCCTTTTTTATTCTTTATCAGAGTCACGGCCTCGTTGTAAAGGCGTTGCTTCAGATTGTCATACTGGGCCAGATGCAGGTCGTTGTACACAGGATACTCGGGCTGTGGTTGGTATTGATCGAGACCGAGACGGTATTTGTATCTCAAAATCTTCTTGCATGACTCCTCCACTCTTTTGTAGACAAAATAGTCGTAATATGCCATCTCGGCAATAATATCCAGGGTTCTCCAAGGGTTCAAAGGCATCAGCAGCACGTCGTTGCCGGCCATCAGAGCGCGCAATCCCACACTGTCGGGGTCGTGGCCCACGTAGGCACCCTTCATGTCGAGAGCATCGGTGAAGATGATTCCGTCAAACCCCATCTCCTGCTTCAGAAGGTCATTCACCACGTTTTTCGAAAGCGAAGACGATGTGTTCTTAACTGGTTCCAATGCCGGCATGTAAAGATGGCCCACCATGGCTCCCGCCACATCGTGCTCAATCAAGTATTTAAAAGGATAAAGCTCGGTCTTCTGTATGTCTTTCAGCTTTTTGTCGACCATAGGCAGGGTAAGATGCGAGTCGGTCTTAGTGTCGCCATGTCCCGGGAAGTGTTTCATGGTCGGCAGCACACCGTTGTTCTGAAGTGCCAGAGCGTATTGAGTGCCTCGTTCGGCCACTGCCTGAGGGTCTTCGCCAAAGCTGCGCATTCCAATGACAGGGTTGGTCGGTTCGTTATTGACATCTATATCCGGCGCCAGATTGACATTGATTCCCAGACGGCGGCACTGCTCAGCTATCTGCTCGCCCATCTCGGCTATAAGTTCCTGATTCTGAATGGCTCCAAGTGTCATCTGGAAAGGATACGAGATACCGTCATTCAGACGCATACCCAAACCCCATTCTCCGTCTATGGCAACCATCAAGGGAGTCTGCGCCATCGACTGCCACTGGTTAGCCTGATGCAGCAGGCGGTCGGCGTCAGTACGGAAAAACGTCACTCCGCCAATGTTATACTTCAAGATGAGACTGTCCAAATAAGGCATAAAGTCCTGACTGGGATTGTTGGCCCTCGCATTGATAAGCTGTCCGACACGCTGCTCCATGGTCAGCGATTGGTACACCGAGTCGACCCAACGGTCTTCAGCAGTCTGGGCACCGGCTGTAAGAGCCAGCATCGTAATCACCACAAAAAAGCATAATTTTCTCATCTCTCAAGTATAGTTACAAGTTCTTCAATATCAATAGGTTTTGCAAGAATTTTCTTATCTTTCAACAGAAAAAGCGAAGGTGTCATATCCACGGCATAAGCATCAACCACAGGCGAGTTCCAGCCCTCTCCGTCACAAATATGATACCCTTTCAAATGCGATTTTTTCAAATATTTTCTGACACTTTTCAAATCTTTGGAGACGCATACAGTCACTACGACCAGGTCGTCACGCTTGGCTGTAAGTTCTGCCAGCTGTTTAATCATCTCATGACAGTTGGGGCAGGTATTCGACCAGAACAGCAAAACCACATTTTCCGCCTCAACCTGACTCAGGTTGAACTCCTTTCCATCAAGAGTCTGTGTCTGGATTTCAGGCATATCCACCCCTATCCTAACCCTTTTATACGACTCGGCCAATTCGTTCATCTCTTCGGCTTGAATATCATCGGCTTCCACAAACTCAAAATACGGCAGATGCACCATATAATCCACCACCATGTTAGCTCCCATAGCCGAAAAACCGCTTATCATAAACTGATAGACATAACGGTACATCTCAAAACTGGAGCTGGCATGAGCCAACACATTGTCGGCCGCCAGTATCATATCGTACATCTGGTCTTTGGCCGGCTTGGTCTTGTCTTGAGCCGAATCTATATATGATGCTATAGCGGTGTCGAGCGTCTCAGTGCCAATCAGACTTAAGTCGTTGAAATCGACGGTGTCGAGAATAGTCTCCCCCGACTGCCCTCTCAAAACGGAGAAGACAGACAGCAGCGCAACTATCGCCAACGACTTCAGCAATCTCATTTCTTAAGATCTTTCAGTATTTCCTGATATTTAACGGCATCAACCGTCTTCAAGGCCAAAAAAGCCTCGTCTTTGTCTATGCCTTCATTATAGCAATCCACAAGCTTCCTGACACTGGTTTCAGTGTCGAACGAGCCCAGCACCCTGTAGTAGCGCGGCAACACTTCCACCGGAACGTACTTCATGTTGTTGACAAAATCGTCTCTCTGCTGAGGTTGAGCCATGGACATTGCAACTATGAAGGCGTTCTGTACATCCTTCACATACTCCTCCGGGCAGTTCTCCAACTGCTCCTTCAGGAATGACACGTGTCCGGGGAGCACCACATACTTCAATGTCTGGTATGCAATCTGCATAATCTCCAAATTTTTCTGATACATCAGGAACTGGCGCAGTTGTATGTTAAGAGCGTAGCATTGGCGTTTGACCAGGATTCTCATGACACCGATTACCTGTTCATCCGAACCGCTTATGGCCTTTTTCAAAACCGGCACAATTTCTCCTGGGCTCTCAACCAAAGCCTCTTCGACCGCATCTTTATATTTGCCTCCCACCATTGGGGCAAGAGCCATCAGACCATCTGGGTCGCCAATCTTACCCAAAGCCATAGCTGCCTCTTCAACTGTCAGCTTGTCTTCTGAAGACAATAATCCAACAAGATAGTCGACATGAGTCTTGTCTTTCACATCACCCAGCCATTTTGCCACATCGGCAACGGCGTCTTTCTTGGCATATTTCTTCACAACCATATCACACATCTCGCTGTTGGCGTAAGGCACCAGCAGGTCGAGAGCCGCGCGGCGCACTTCCCTATTCTTGTTTTTCAAAGCTTTGTAAAGATAAGGCAGAGCTTCCTCACATTTTAGTTCCACCAAAAGCTTCATGCCTCCGATTTTGGCTTCAGCATTCTTACTTTTATAGAGTTTCTTGGCACCTTTCTGAACCAGCTTAGCCGACTGAGGGTTGTCAAGTTCATAAAGGGCGTTGTAGATATCGACCTGAGTCTTTGCGTCGGCACCTTTGAGCCATAAGATAATCATAGGCTCCATTTCTTTCATCTGCAGCTTGCCGATAACGTATGCCTTTGCTCCTTTATATTCCACATTGCCTTGGCTTTTATGACAGTCTTTTGTGATGTAATCGGCAAATGCCGGAATATTCGCCCCGGCTCTGATGGCTGCATCTGCATAGTTAGGGTCTTCTACCATAGCCCACAAACGTCCTGAGTCGCGGTTATCGCCAAAATAGCCAAAAAGCGAGATTAAGAACACATTACTTTCGACGTCTTTAGAATTTGAGATACATTCAAATATTGCATTGCTCAAGATGTTATGATAGTCGTCATTGCCTTTCTGACCAACATATTGAGCCACTCTCACCAGCATTTCCTCGGCTCTGCTTCTATCTAACTGACCTGCAGCCATGCTGCGCTCGTTAACAATTAAACTTAAGGCGCCGCATTGACCGACAAGCATTCCCTGGATTTCATCGGCCTGCTGTTTGGGGTCGGATCTGAAAAATTCATCCACAACACTTGGCTGATTTTCACCATCCTCAGCAGCATACTGAGCATAAACACTAAGCGGTGCTATGAGCATCATAGCCGCAAGCACTGTCAAAAACTTGATTTTCTTCATTTTTATAATTTTTAATTTATTTATTTTCAACCGTTTACAATATAAAATCCTGCTAGATACTCAAGATTTTTCCGTTTACAAATATACGTTATTTTAACGTAGAAAACATCGAAAAATTTCGTATTTTTGCAACGATTATGATTACTAGTATCTCTACAAAAGAAATCTGGCGCATAGCGGTGCCCATCATGATAGGCAACTTGGCGCAAACGCTTATCACATTTACCGATACAGCGTTTTTGGGGCATCTGGGATTGATAGCCCTCGGTTCCTCTATGATGGCCGGAATGTATTATTTTGTGTTCACCACCATGGCGATGGGCTTAGCCATTGGCATTCAGATAATTATAGCCCGACGTTTCGGTGCTCAGGAATACAACAAAATAGGCAGCATCTTCCAACACGGTGCAGCGTCCATCCTTATTTTCGGACTGCTTTTGTTTACGATAATGAGGATATTCTCGGGCTCGCTGCTAGACTTCATCATAGATTCGGACAACATCTATGCCGGCGCTATGGAATACATCAACGTGCGGCAGTTCGGCATAGTCTTCGTGTGCTTCAACTACCTGTTCCGCGCTTTGTACACCGGACTTTCAAACACCAAGGTCATTACCTATACCACAATAATCATGGCCACTGTCAACATCGTCCTTGACTACTGCCTGATTTTCGGAAAACTCGGTCTGCCCGAGATGGGCATAGCCGGTGCTGCCTTGGCATCGCTGATAGCTGAAGTCACTGCCACCATCTTCTTCTTTGTTTACACCTACGTTAAACTAGGCAAGAGCGAATACGAGCTTTTCAAGCATCACGGATACAATAAAGAGCTGACAATCAATATAGTACGCATCGCCACCCCGACCATGTTCCAGAAGCTGTTCTCTTTCACAACATGGTTCATTTTCTTCATCCTCGTTGAGAAAATGGGCGAAGAGGCCATCGGCATCTCTTCAATTGTACGCAGCGTGTATATGATTCTGTTCATCCCCGTATTCGGCTTCCTCGCCACATCCAACACTGTGACAAGCCGTATCATCGGAGCAGGTCATGCTGACGAGGTTCTAACGACGGTGTTACGGATTATCTTCAACTGTATATTATGCTGCATCCCGCTTATTTTGGTGTGTGTATTCTTCCCCACCACGGTGATGAGCATCTACACCGACGACATGATGCTCGCCAACGCAGCAATCCCATCGATTTACGTGATCTGCGGCGCCATCATCTGTCAAGCCATCGGCGCTGTCACGTTCGAGTCGGTGTCGGGAACAGGTAACACCAACGCCGCGCTGTGGCTGGAGTTCGGCATACTTATACTTTACATCGTCTATATTTGGCTTTTGACAAGCATCACCACCCACGTGGAATGGGTCTGGACCTGCGAATGTCTCTATGGAGGCTTAATCGCAATAGTATCAATACTTTACATTAAATTTGCAAATTGGAAAAAATTGAAAATATGAAAAAGATAGAGATTAAGGATTTTGAGCTTTATACCACCGGCATTATCAGTATTGCTTGGAAGGAAGGCAAAAAGGACATGTTTGTGAATGTCGACCTCGATTTGGCGGCAATGATGAAGCTGTGCAAGATTGAAGGCATTTCATACGAGACGGTGCAGAAACTGTCGGCCGACCAGAAGCCTATCACCTTCCACAAGGCATCGGTTTATCTTTTCCAGGAAGACGACCGCCCTGGTCAGTATTGTCTGAGTGAAGCAATGTTTGAAGACGATGGCATCGACATCTACTACTGCGAAATCAAAGGCTGATAACGTTTTACCGGACCTCCCCGACTTCGTCGCAATCGATTTTGAGGCTGCAAATGCTGCAACTACAAGTGTGTGCAGCATGGGAGTCGTCATTGTGCGCGACCGCGAGATTGTGGAGGAATTCTATAGTTTGGTGAAGCCTGTGCCAAACTACTACGACTTCTACACCACCAAGATCCACGGCCTCAAGAAGTCAGACACCGACGACGCGCCCATCTTTCCCCAGGTTTGGAATCAAATTGAAAAGAAAATCAAAGGATTGCCTTTCGTAGCCCACGGCTATGAGTTTGAGAAACGCTGCCTGAACTCACTGTTCGAATACTACAAAATGGGGCGCAAACGCTTCAAGATTTACGACACCCGCAGCGCTTCGGAAATCGTCTTTCCCGATCTGGAAAATCACAAGCTACAAACCGCCGCCTCCCACTGCGGCTACGATTTCAATCAAAAGAACAAGCATCACAATGCCCTCGCCGATGCTGAAGCCTGCGCCGCAATAGCAATGGAGGTGTTCTATCAATAACCGCTATTTATCTCCGTATGGTTGCTGGTCCTCAGCCACCATCAGGCATTTTTCATCAGCTCTTTTCGCTACGCTTTGGTCGAAATGACAGATAAATACTCTGCAATTTCATGCTTCACATAGCTCTCGCTGATGATATGGGAGGGCAATGTCTTCTTCGGGCACATTTTGCGGTTCTTGAAGATTTTCTCGTAATCGCGTTTGATGTCGTCGCCAAGCAGCTCGTCGTGCTCACAGTGATGACAGGTCACGTTGTCGCCGGCAGTAAACTTGAACTTCTTGAACTCAAACAAATCCTGCATGGTGAACTTGAACGAGGTGGCGCCATCGCTTCGGCGGGCATGGTACTGCACAGTACCTACACTCTTCTTCAACGACTTCATTGGCTCGATGACAGGATTTATCACCAGCTTAGGACCGGTGAAATCGCTGCAAAGCACATAGAAACCGCCTAAGGATGTGCCCATCATCGCAAAGACCTCGTTTTCCTTGGCGAAATCGTTGATTTTCTTTATTGAAGCCGCCGCATGGTGGTCCACTTCGAGCGCGCACCACTCATAATCTGGGTAATAAAGGTTCAAGAAGCCCACCGTCTGAGTGAACGGTGAGCCTCCAAAACCATGAATATAAACTATCTTTTTCATGAATTAAATCCATTTTACCAACGGCAGATCCTGACGGTGTGGCAGCATCGGGTTGGTTGGGAAGATTCTGAATGTGTAGTTGAACATACCGGATCTGTTGATCTGCAAGTTCAGATAATAGCGCACCCAGCCTTCGCCGGAATCGACCAATTGCAACGGCTCGACACGCACAATCTTGTCAATCACGTCGTTGGTTTTAGCGCCGGCCACCAGCTCCATGCCAATGTCACCCTTCTTCAATCCAGGGGTCTTCAGAGTAACCTCGGCAATCATGATATCACCGAAGTTCAGCGGACGCACATCCGGATCCGGCACCTTGATTGATGCCACCTCTATCTTATCCCAGTGAGCCTCGATATTACGCTTCCATTCGACTATTTCGAACGCCTTGGCGTATCTGTCAGCCTTCATCCAGTTGGTACGCTCGATAAGCTTGTTGTAATACTGGCTGAAATAGTCGTCGAGCATACGTTTCATGGTGTAGAACGGCGCAATTTGCATCATGTCGTTCTTCATGTACTGTATCCAATCGCATGGGATGCCTTCCTTGTCTCTCTTGTAATACAAAGGAATAATCTCATTCTCGAATAAGTCGTAGATAATCTCTGCATCGAGTTCATCCTGATAGCGCTGGTCGTCGTAAGTGCGCTCCTCTTTGATTGCCCAGCCGGCCTTCGGACGATAGCCTTCAGCCCACCATCCGTCCAAAACCGAGAAATTGAGAGTGCCGTTCATGGCAGCCTTCTCTCCCGATGTGCCTGAAGCCTCAAGCGGACGTGTAGGAGTATTCATCCAGATATCCACGCTCGAAGTCAGAAGCTTACCGATCTCCATGTCGTAGTTGTTTATGAACAACACCTTACCGACAAACTCCTTCTTTCTGCTCACCTCAATGATATTTTTAATCAGATCCTGACCGGCCTTGTCGTTCGGGTGTGCCTTACCTGCAAACAGGAAGATTACCGGACGTTTAGGATCGTTGACCAATTCGGCCAATCTCTCGAGGTTGGTGAACAGCAGATGTGCGCGTTTGTATGTGGCGAAACGTCTGGCGAAACCGACTATCAAAGCGTTTTCGTTGAGTTTTTCCATAGTTTCTATGATGAGTTTCGGGCTCTCTGAGCGACGACGCATATCGTCGGCGAGCTTCACCTTAATAAACTCTATCAAATTATGCTTCAACTCTTTGCGTATTGTCCAGAAGTCTTTGGCAGGAACCTCCTGAATCTTATTCCAGACGGTCGGGTCTGACTGGTTATCCAGATAATTATCGCCAAGCACCTTGCTGTACATGCGCTGCCAATGCTTGTCGGCCCAGGTCGGGAGATGCACGCCGTTGGTGACGTAGCCGATATGGTTTTCTTCGGCGAAATAGCCTGGCCACATCTGCTGGAACATCTCGCGGCTCACGCGGCCGTGAATCTTACTCACACCATTGACTTCCTGGCTGAGGTTAACCGCCAGCACGCTCATAGAGAACTTCTCGTTCGGGTCGTCGTGACGCATACGTCCCATGTTCATGAAGGTTTCCCATGAAATATTGACTCTGCTCGGGAAATGCGACAGATATGTTCTCATCAGATTTTCCTCGAAGGCATCGTGACCTGCAGGAACAGGTGTGTGTGTGGTGAACAAAGTCGAAGTGCGGACAAGTTCCTTAGCCACATCGAAGTCGAGGTTGTGTTGGGTGACGTAGTTGCTCAATCTCTCAAGGCAGCAGAAGGCAGCATGACCCTCATTGCAGTGGTAGATAGTCGGCTTGATATTCAATGCGTTAAGCATTCTGATACCGCCTATGCCAAGGAACACCTCCTGTTTGATACGCATTTCGTTGTCGCCTCCGTAAAGCTGTCCGGTGATGGCCCTGTCCTCGGGTGAGTTCTGTTCGATATCGGTGTCAAGCAGGTAGAGACTGATTCTTCCGACATTGACTTTCCACACTTTAGCGTATACGCTTCTACCAGGGAAAGCTATGCTGATCATAACCTTGTTACCCTCTTCGTCGCGAACGGGTTCAATCGGGAGAGTGGAGAACTTCTGTGGCAGATACTGTGAAAGCTGGTCACCCCAAACCGAGAGCTCCTGGTTGAAGTAACCGTAGCGGTACAACAGGCCTATGGCAAGCATGTTGACATTCGAGTCGGAAGCCTGTTTGAGATAGTCGCCAGCCAGGATGCCAAGACCGCCGGAGTAAATCTTCAGCGATTTCAGCAAACCGTATTCCATCGAGAAATAAGCTATTTTATTGTCATCGGCAGGTGTCACCGACATGTATTTCTTAAATCTGTTGTAAACTTTATTCAGTCTGGCGATGAATTTTTCGTCTTGTTCGAGATCTTTCATCTGCGATTTGGTGAGGCTCTTCATTAAGGCCACCGGGTTCTGCTCCAAACGTTCAAACGCTATAGGATCAATGCTTTCAAACAGTTCGATAGCATCCACATTCCAGCACCACCACAGGTTGTTTGAGAGTTCCTGCAGCTTTTTCATCTGCTCGGAGTACACTGACTCGATCAAAATCTTCTTCCAAGTCGGTTTGTCCTGCTTCTTGTAGTCAAAATCTTTAAGCAACTCTGAATAGTGTCTGCTTTGTTTCATGTAATCTCTACCTGACAGAAGTTCGACAGCCTTATCGTAGGTATTCATATAATTGGCGATCAATTCCTTCCAAGTCAATGATGTGGCAATATTCACGGCGTCGGCCGAAATCTCGGCGCATTCCTGCTCGTTATTAGCAGCCATCTTCAGCACCACATCCATCATCTCGTTGACAACGCTGTCCTCGTTACCCTCTTCCCTATGGATCACTGTAACCGACTTGCCGTCTTGCTTTTGATTCTGAATATATCTGCCAAAGCCTGACACATCCATCGTAATGGTCGGGATACCGTGAGCTATGCTCTCAAGCGGAGTGTAACCCCAAGGTTCGTAGTATGACGGGAACACCGACAGGTCGAAAGCATAAAGGAAATCGCTGTATTTGATGTTGAAGACTCCGTCGTTGCCGTTCAGATAAGCCGGCACAAACATCACCTTCACACGGTCGCCCTCGTCGTTCTGCAGACCGCTCTCACGCAAGGAGTTCAGCACAGCATCATATTGATAATCATGGATATAATGTGTGGTCGGATACTCGGTATGACCGTTAATCTCTTCTGTCTTATCAAGACGGTGCACCAAAGTCCTCGACGGACCGGCAATGTTACCCGGAACGGCAATCACAGCCACTATGTTACGTTTGAGGCGCTCATCATGGTTAAGTTTGGCCAACATCTTGATATACAAATCGGTACCTTTATTATGGAATTCATAACGGCCGCTGTTAATCAACAACATAGAGTCGCGTGGAATGTTTTGTCCGCTAAGGGTATCGAGTATTTCAAATATCTTGTCACGGCTTGATTTGCGCTTGTCGACATGTTGTTTGTCGTACTGCTCCTTGAAGTTGGAGTTGATACCGTTTATGGTGATATAGTCAGGTTGTCTCTGCAAAAACTGCACGCATTCCTGAGCTGTGATGTCACTCACTGTGGTGAAAAGATCAGCGTTCTGGGCTGATTTCATCTCCATGGACTGCTGCGACACTATGTTGAAACGGCTGGCCATGTTCTGCCAGTTGTATGAGTCAAGCTGGCTGTAAAGCGGGAGTCCGTTGCCGCTTATGGCACGGCCGAGATATGTGGCGTGTGTAGTGAAAACAGTGGCTACATAAGGGCATTTCTCCTTCAGGTAAAGCACTCCGGCTCCGGTCATCCACTCGTGGAAATGTGCCACCACATTGTCGTCGTTGCCCACATTCCATCTCAAGAAGCTCTCAATGACCATACCGGCTGCATAGCCGAACACCACCGGCTCAATGTAATCCCACTGACCCTGGATAGAGTCAAGCTGATACTTTTCCCAAAGATGGGCAAGTATATCGTTTTTCATGGAATACATCGAGGTGTAGTCGATAAGGATGGCTATAGGCTGTGCGGAAATCTTCCAACGTCCTATACGCACCTTCAGTCCGTTCTGCTGGGCCACCTTCTCTCTCCATTCCGCGAAGAGATCCGCATCTTCAACAAAATACATGGTCTCGTGGGCTTCCTTAACCACATCAGGACCTATTGTAATATAATGATCGCCAAGTTGGTTCTTAAGCTCCTCGGCTTTTGTAGACAGGACGGTATAGATGCCGCCCACCATGTTACATACTTCCCAACTGGTTTCAAACAAATAATCAGGGTTTTTCATCGCTATTGATTTTCTATGTTAATAATTATTGTATCCTATTAATAAAGTCTGTCAGAATGTTCATGTAGTTGATGTAATAGTCGTAAGGCATTCCGTCAGGGTACTTGGTGCACATGTTGGCAAAGTTTTCCGAGCCTTGCAGAGCATGCCAGTCGCGGATAAGGTCGGCGTCTTTTGACATTTTCACCTTCTTGAAACAGCCATACAAGGCTTCCATAGCGTCGTCCTGCATGGCGTTACCCATCCAAACCGACAGATCGCGTTCCTCGTCACGGCATGACAATGCATTAGGAGCGTCAAACACCCCCATGGGCTGTAGCTTGTCGACCATCTGATGAGGTGTGACGAAACGAAAATCGGTGTTTTTAATCACTGCATCAGGCATATATTTCATAAATTCGAATATTCCTGTCGAAGAGTCCAAACCTTCGCCAAAGGTCTCGTAGTCGATGAATATGTTGACCAGTTCCTCCTCTTTTGGCAGTGCATTGAGCCATTGCACGAAATTATCAACCGTAAAATTGCCGCTTCCGAACTTAAGAGCTATCTCGTCGCTAATTTTCCAGTTGCGCAACATCACTTTCAACTTAGGATTGATGGCATTGACATACAGGTAGTTTGGGCTCTTCCATCCCAAAACGTGCTTGGCTCCTTCTGTCATGATGAGGTCGAAGCCCATCTCAGCCACGTCGGCACCTATTTCGTTGGAATAAATCAGTTCGGTATTATGGAAGGTTTTAGGACGGACATTGAATACATCCTTCATAAGACGTTTATGTTCGGCTACTTCCAGTTTGAAAGCCTCTTTGTTCATCAGAGAGGCAACCGAATGCGAGTATGTCTCGGCCAGCACCTCCACATTACCCGTAGCCACAAGATTCTTGAAGCTTTCCAGGGCATGAGGGGCATACTGTTCCATCTGTTCGATGGCGGTTCCCGAGAAGGAGATTGCAAACTTCAACTTGTTTCCAAGCTCTTCAATCTTCCGCATCAACAGATTGTTCATCGGCAGATAGCAACGATCGGCCACTCTCTGCATCACTATGCGGTTTTTGTATTCGTCAAAGTAGAAATGACGTTTTCCAATATCGAAGAAACGGTAGGTGCGCAGCCTGTACGGCTGATGCACTTGGAAATAAAAACACAGATTTCTCATATATTTCCTATTTATTTATTGCTAATTCATAAACTGCCTTGATTTTCTTGGCAGCATACTCCCATTTGAGATTGTCAACCTCTTCCTTGCCTTCTTTGCGGAAGACGTCGCTCACCGGTTTGTACTTGCACAAGCCGTAGATGGCGTCAGCCAAGCCGTTGATGTCCCAGAAGTCAACCTTCAGGGCATGCTCTACAACTTCCGACACTCCCGACTGCTTGGAGATGACCACAGGCACATTCAGTCGCATAGCCTCCAGAGGGACTATGCCGAAAGGCTCTGATATTGACGGCATCACAAACACATCCGTCATGGCGAACATCTGGTCGACGTCGTTGCCTTTCAGGAAGCCTGTGAAGTGGAAGTTCTTGCCTATCTTGAGTTTGGCCACACGTTTTATCATCTTCTTCATGAGGTCGCCGGTGCCGGCCATCACGAAATGTATGCTCGGGTCGACCTGAAGTATTTTATATGCAGCCTCAACGAAATATTCGGGACCTTTCTGGTATGTGATACGTCCGAGGAAGGTCACAACCTTGCTTTTCAGGCCGCTGCGCTCGTATTCGTCAAGCGACTTGTCGCTGGGTTCCACCGCGTTGTGCACTGTGATGACCTTTTTAGGGTCTATGCCGTATCTCTCGATGACTATGTTACGTGTCCAGTCGCTGACGGTGATTACAAGGTCGGCCGCCTCCATGCCGCGACGCTCTATGGCGTAGACATTGGTGTTGATATTTTCGCCAGAACGGTCAAATTCGGTGGCATGCATGTGGACGACCAAGGGTTTGCCTGTGGTTTCCTTGGCGGCTATGCCAGCCGAATATGTGAGCCAGTCGTGAGCGTGGATGACATCGAAGTCGTATTTGGTGGCGAGCGAAGACCCGATTAGGGCGTAGCGAGCCACCTCTTCCATCAGATTTGAACCGTACTTGCCCGAGAACTCGTACCTGGGCGCGAACACCGAGCTGTGGAAGCCCTGTGTCGCATGACGCTGCTCCTCGTAAAGCGTAGCGTACTGCTCCGGTCCGACGTATGGAATGATATTGGAGCCAATCTCCATGTATTGCACTCTGTCCCAATAGCTGCGTTCAGCCTCATGGTCTATGTCGACGGTTACGTCGCTGGCGTTGAGCAGACGCACGCTGGTCTGGTCCTCGTCGCCATGAGCCTTAGGCACCACAAATAGCACTTCAACTCCGTTCTTTGCAAGACCTTTGGTCATGCCGAAACAAGCTGTGCCGAGTCCGCCTGTGATATGAGGCGGGAACTCCCAACCAAACATCAAGACTCTCATAATTGTTTATTTTTGGGGTTATTATCGCCGAAGACATGATGAATCGCATACAGCGGATCATCGTTCTTCAGATAATTAATCACATGGTTCAGATACAGCAGGGCCGCCACGCTGGTCGACTGTGAGATACAGCCTCGGGCCTCGTGAGGCGGATTGCCGTCATATATCTCGGAAATGCTGCCTATGCCGTTTTCATAGATGGCATCCTCAAATCCGTTGTACAGGTCTTCGAGGTATGGCAGAGCCGTTCTTCCGTAAATCCTGACACACAAATCGGTGTAAGGCATTATCAACCAAGGGAATACAGTGCCGTTGTGATAAGCCTGCTCACGCTCGCGGTGATTGCCCAAGGTGATGCCCTTGTACGCCGAATCACGAGGTGAAAGCGAACGCAATCCCCTGATTGTCAGCAACTCAGAACGGGTAATATCGAGTATGCGTTTCTTCAGTTCGTCTGTCAGAGGAGAATAACGCAAAGAGCCGGCCAGCAGCATGTTGGGTCGCACCATCTCGTTTTTCTCACTCTCGTTCACATAATCGTAGAACATATTCTTCTCGGCGTTGTAGAACGTAGGCAAGAACGACTGCTCCACCTTGTCGGCATATTCCTGCCACAGCTTCAGATGCCTGTTTCTCGCGCTGGCGGCTTTCAGCAGCTCCACTCCATAACGCAAGGCGTTGTACCACAAGGCGTTCACCTCTATGGCATAGCCGGTACGCGGAGTCCAAGGCTTGCCGTCGCAGAAAACGTTCATCCAAGTAAGGGCCAGAGTTTTGTTGCCGGCATAAAGCAGACCGTTGTCCTGAGCCTTCACGTCGAAGTCGGTGCCTTCGATGAAACTGTCCAGAATCTTGGTGATAACCCCGCCGTAGTCGTGCCAGATGGCTTTTCTCTCTTTGCCGAGCATTGACTCATACTTCTGCAAGTCCATGAAGAACCACAGAGGAGAGTCGACAGCTGTGTAATACAGGTTTTTCTGATAATACCTGTGCGGGAAGAAAGCGCCATGCATTCTCTCTATGAAATACTGCAGCATCTCGCGGAATGTCTTTTCGTCTCCGTTGGCTAAGCAGATGCCCGGGAGCGACAGGAAAGTGTCGCGGCTGCATGAGCCGAACCACGGGAAGCCGGCATACATTCTGGTGCCGTCCTCGCCATGTATGACAAACTGCTGAGCCGAATTCTGCAGACAATGCTCGAAACTGTCGCGAGGAATGCGGTGTTCTATCTGATTCTCAAACTGTTTCTTGAAGGAAGCCGGATTTTTCTCTTCCAGACCAACCGACACCACCACGCAGTCGCCCGGTTTCATCGCAACCTCGAAGAAACCTGGCACGTACAGATCCTCAACGGCATCGTATCCACGCTCAAACTCTCGGATATAGAAAACATCCTTGTACCAAAGCGGGCAATGAGTATACTCGTTGGCTTTGGATGTCTGGAAGCAAAGAGTGTCGTAATTCTCATACATCTTCCATGCCGCACCGTTCTTCAACGGTACATATTTACGATTAGCGTCGTAGTTTTCGCGGGTCAGCATGTGCACATTGCGGAATGCGAGGAACGGCATCAGGCGCAGTGTAATGGGCTGTGCTGCCTCCAAAAGAGTGTAGCGTATCAGAATGCGCGGCTCTTTCTCCTCAAAAATGTATTCTTTTGTAAGGATAGAGCTGCCGACACGGTATTTAAGCTTAGGGATAGGCTCGGCTGTAAACTCGCGCAAATACTTATGTCCGCGGGGAGCTACAGTGCCATCCTTATATTCATGCACACTCAGATGAAATTCCTCTTTGTTTGCGATAATCGTCTCGTCAATTGACGAAAGCAGCACATGATTGTTGTTGTCGAGCTGAGGCTGAGGTGCCACCAACAATCCGTGGTATTTCCTTGTATTACAACCGATTATAGTCGTATTATAAAAGGCGCCCGAACGGTTAGACCGCAAAATCTCCTTATTCATGGTAAACTCCAGGTTCACCAATTGCTGTTTTTCGAACGAGATATATGCCATTTTACAATAATTAAATCAAGATGCAAACATACGACTTATTGTTTAGAAAAACAAGGAAAAAGTAATTTTTTTTAATACTAAAAGACAAATTAATAAATTCAAACTTCACAGTCCGAACTTCAAACTTTTGTTGTATCTTTGCAACTCGTACAAAACAAAAATGAACATGAAATTTAAAAACATTTTAATCATTACCGCAATGAGCATTATAGGCTTAACATCCTGCAATTCAAACGATTATAAAGATAATCCGTTTTTCTCAGACTATGGTACATACCTCGAAGCACCGGCCTTCGACAAAATAAAAATAGAGCATTACAAACCGGCTTTCATAGAGGGCATGAAACAGCAGCAAGCCGAGGTCGCTGCCATTTGCGACAACCCTGCCACCCCTGATTTCAACAACACCATCTGGGCTTATGACAAGTCGGGCGAGCTGCTCAGCAAAGTCAGCGGAGTGTTTTTCAACATGATGGAATGCATGAGCAACGACCAAATGCTTGAGCTGGCCGAGGAATTATATCCCATGCTCTCAAAGCACAGCGACAGCATAATGATGAACCCCAAATTGTATGGACGCATAGATTATGTGTATCAGCATCGCAACGAAATGGGTTTGGACGATCAGCAGATACGTGTGGTTGAAAAATATCATCAGGACTTCCTCCGCCATGGCGCAGGCCTTTCTGCCACAGGACAGGCAAAACTGAGCGTAATCAACGAAAGGTTATCCACCTTAAGCCTGCAGTTCGGCAATAACCTCCTGAAGGAGAACAGCAATTACAAGCTTGTCATCGACAATAAAGCTGAGCTTGCCGGTCTTCCGCAGAGCAGCATAGACGCCGCCGCCGAGCAAGCCAAGAAAGACGGCATAGAGGGCAAATGGGTGTTCACTTTGAGCAAACCCAGCCTCATTCCATTCCTCACCTACGCCGACGATGCGACTTTGCGCAAACAGATGTACGAAGCCTACTACAACCGAGGCGACAACAACAACGAGTACGACAACAAGGCCATTATCAAGGAAATGCTGACATTGAGACTGCAAAAAGCCAATTTGTTCGGCTATGACAACTACGCCAACTACGTGCTCGACGTCAATATGGCAAAAGACGACAAGACAGTCGACAAATTCCTCAGCGATATCTTCAAAGCCGCCAACAAACTGGCCAAAAAAGAGCTTGCCGAGATGCAGAAAATCAGCAAGCCCAACAAAATCGAACGCAGCGACTGGTGGTATTACGCCGAGCAGCTCCGCAAGGCAAAATATGATTTCGACGAGAACTATATCAGACCTTATCTTTCGGTCGGCAACGTGCGCAACGGCATGTTTATGGCCGCCAACAAGCTGTACGGAGTGACTTTCGAACAGAGAGCCGACATTCCGGTATATTTTGAAGGCGTTGAGACTTACGAGGTTAAAGACTTTGACGGAACTATCCTAGGTCTGCTTTATCTCGATTTCTATCCGCGCGAGTCGAAGAGCGGCGGTGCCTGGTGCACCTCGTTCCGCGAAGGCGGCTACGACATCAACGGAGTGTGGCATCCGGCTCTGATTCAGCTGGTTATGAACTTCACCCCGGCATCTGGCGACGCTCCTGCCCTGCTCACCTGGGACGAAACCGAGACCATGTGGCATGAGTTCGGACACTCGCTGCACGCCTTCTTCTCGAAGGGAAAATACAGCCGCACATGCGGCAATGTGCCTCACGACTATGTGGAGATGCCTTCGCAAATCATGGAAAACTGGGCCGGAGAGCCTGAGGTTATCCGCATGTATGCCAAGCATTACAAAACAGGCGAGGTTATGCCGGACAGCCTCATCGCAAAGATTGAAAACAGCGCCTTGTTCAACCAGGGCTTTATGACCACAGAGCTCATAGCAGCCTCAATTCTGGATATGAAATATCACGAGCTGACCGACTTGGACGAAATCGACAATATGGATGTCGATCAGTTTGAGAAACAGCAGATGAACGCCATTGGCCTGATTCCTGAGATTCAGCCACGCTATCGCAGCACCAACTTCTCACACATCTTCAACGGCGGATACAGCGCCGGCTACTACGCCTACACCTGGGCCGAGGTGCTCGACAAAGACGCTTTCAACTACTTCAAGACATCGGGCGACTTGTTCAATCCGGAGCTGGCAAAATCATTTAGAATCAACTGCTTGCAGGAATGCGGCAACGATGAGGGCATGGTTCAGTACAAGAAGTTCCGCGGTCAGGAGCCAAGCATTGAGCCATATTTGGAAGCCCGTGGTTTAAAATAAGCTAAATCGTTTAGAATCATGACAGTAGACCTCTTTGTTTCTTGTGTTATCGACCAGTTCTACCCCATGACGGCCATGAACACCGTGAAGCTGCTCAAAGCGGCCGGCGTGGAGGTGGATTACAACCCCGAGCAGACCTGCTGCGGCAAGTTTGCCTTCAACAGCGGCTTTGTTGAAGAGTCGAGGAATGTGGCCGAGAAATTCATACACTATTTCCCCAACAACCGCCCAATAGTGGGCATAAGCGCATCTTGCGTGGGTTTTGTCAAGACCAGATTCAAAGAGCTGTTTTACAATTCCAGCATGCATCTGGAGTGCAAACGCTTTGTCTCAAACATGTATGAAATTACTGATTTCCTTGTAAATCAGCTGCATAAGGACTTTTTCGAGGCCGTCTTCCACCACAAGGCCGCCTACATGGACTGCTGCTCGTCGCTGAGGGAACTCGGGCAGAAAGACGAGGCCCGTCAGCTCCTCGCCAAGGTCAACGGGCTTGAGCTGGTGGAGCTTAAACACCCCGAGATATGCTGCGGTTTCGGCAAGGGACTGTTTGCCGTGCAACACGAAGCCATCTCTTCGTCTATGGCCGACAAAAAGCTGAAGGATGCCATGGATGCTGGCGCTGAATACCTGATAACCAACGACATGTCGTGCCTGATGCACCTCGACTCATACGCCAGGAAACAGGGATTGCCGATTAAGGTCATCCACATTGTGGACGTGCTGACTACCGGCTGGGAATAAACTTTTGAAATTCTTTCCAGAAGTCTGGATACGACTTTGATACAACTTCGGCGTTTTGGATCTCCAGAGCGCCGATTTTCATTGCAAGCGGCGCCAGTGCCATTGCGATGCGGTGGTCATTATGCGAATCGAAAACTATCTGCGACGTTTTGGAAGACGGCACTATCTTCGACAACTCGGCAGTCATCGCCGCCACCCTATCCGACTCCTTGATGGCAAGGTTACGTAAGCCCGTGAAATCAGTTTGAATTCCCAGCCCCGCGCAGGTGGCGGCAATGGTCGGGAATAAATCAGGGGTGTCGGTGAAATTATACCGCAAAAACAGGCTTTTTAGCTCATTTACGGCCATATCGGGGTGTTTGTTGATGACCACATCGTTTCCACATTGCATCGACTCTACGCCCATGGATTCGAACAATTTAGCCACAACGGCATCGCCTTGGGCCGAATCCAAATGAAGGTTTTTCAGAGTCGCGCGGCCTCTTTCGCTCAAAGCTACCATTTCGTACCAGTATGAGGCCGCGCTCCAATCGCCCTCAACCACATAGTCAACATTCTGATACTCAGATGGTTCTAACACTACATCGCGTCCTTCTCGACATACTTTGGCCCCGTAACGGCGCATCACCTCAAGAGTCATGTCGATGTAAGGCAGAGACGAAAGCTCTCCCATCAGGCGCAAAGTAGCGCGCCCTCGCGCAGAATCAACGTTTCGCGATGCTTTACCCGCCATCATGGCAGGCAACGCCAACAAAATCGACGAGGCAAATTGCGAACTGCGGGTTATATCCACAGCTACGACGCAGTCCTTTTCAAGCCAGCTCGATAAAAGATTAGGTCTTCCATGTATTTTCAGAGGCGCAAAACCTTCAAGGTCCATGTATTCAATATCGGCCCCCATCATTCGCAAGGCATCAACCAAATCACCCACCGGACGTTGCAGCATTCTGTCCGATCCGGTAAGCACATAATCGCCCTCCCGCAGAGCCAAAGCCGTTACCAAAAAACGCAGCACTGTGCCGGCATTATGGCAGTCGATGGCCGCCTGCCCGGACGAATAAAATCCATTGGAAAGTTTTGTCAATATTTCCGCTAACAACCGGGTGTCGTCAGCCGCAGAAAGGTTTCTTATTTTGGATTTCAAGCCCTCAAAGCCGTCCTTGCAACCCTTAAAATCACCTCTGTAATAACAAATCATCAGGGCTCGGTTACTCTCGCTCTTGCTGCCCGGCAGACTTACCTCCACATCAAAAATCTTATTTATATCAACAATTTTCATTTTTTTGATATTCAATAAGATAATTGACAGAATCTAGAATATACTTTAAGTCTACAACAACGTCATAAACCGGCTTCCCGAGGTCTTCAATTAGCACAAATCTGATATCGCCGCCTTCGTTTTTCTTGTCATGACGCATAATCTCCAGCAGATCTTCGGCAGCTATTCCGCTCAAATCGAATCTGTTGAAATTTTTGGCATAAAGGCTTTTGTAATAAAGAGTCCATTTGTGGTCCAAATGGCAATATTTCTCCGAAAGATACAGGGCTGGAATCATACCCAGAGCCACCGCCTCGCCATGCCGGATATCTCCGCCCCGGCCTATCAGATAAGTCTCCAAAGCATGTCCGACGGTATGTCCGAAATTCAAAATCTTGCGCAGGCCCTGTTCGTTGGCATCGCTGCGAGTTATCACATCCTTGGCCTCTATCGCTTTTCTAACAAACACAGAATCAATAGGATTTGCAGCGTTTTCAGTTAGCGAAGCCTCTAAAAAACTTTTGTCTACTATGAAACCGTATTTTATAATCTCAGCCAAGCCCGACTGCAACTCGCGCTTAGGCAAGGTTGCCAGAAAATCTTCCAGTATCAGCACGGCCAAAGGCTGGGAAAACAGTCCAATTTGGTTTTTAAGTCCCTGAAAATCAATACCGGTCTTCCCTCCCACCGCGGCATCTATCATAGCCAGCAGAGTGGTCGGTACATTGATGAAATCTATACCTCTTTGGTAGCAAGAAGCGGCAAAGCCTCCAATATCGGTCAGCATTCCGCCGCCCAAATTAATCAGAAGCGACTTCCTATCTGCCTTGTTTTCAACAAGTTGCGACCAAATATACTCTACAGTTTTAAGGTTTTTGTGCTGTTCTCCTGCCGGAATGACTATTTTCACAAATCTCTCTATATCCAAGCCAGCCTCCCTCAAAACTCCAAGGCATAACCTATTGGAATTCTCATCCGTCAACACAAAGGTTTTGGTGTGAGAATCAATCAATTCCGCAATCTTTCCTATATTTTCTCTGTATAAAATCATGCGAACTTCAAACTATCTGGCACTTAATCCTTCTCGCATTATCCCCCTCACCGTACGCAATCTCTACCTTAATGAAATGCTCGGGCATCAACGGATCTATCAGCTCCGGCCACTCCAGCAGGCAGAGATGTCCGCTGTAGAAATAGTCCTCATAACCGATATCATACACCTCTTCCAACTTCTTGATTCTGTAGAAATCGAAGTGGAAAATCGAGCCTTCCACAGGCGTAGGATATTCATTTACAAGGGCAAAGGTCGGGCTGTTGACCTCATCTGTCACGCCAAGCTTATGGCACAGATTCTTGATAAGAGTGGTCTTTCCAGCCCCCATCGGGCCATAAAAAGCAATAATATCCGACTTGTCACGCCAGGAAATCAGCAGGTCAGACACCTGCGAAAGCTCGTCAACGCCGTTTATTTCAAATTGTTTTTCTATCATTTTGCCTTCATATATGCCACAGGAATCATCATTTCATTCATGGAGATACCGCCATGCTGGAAGGTGTTCCTGTAATAATTGACATAATAATTGTAATTGTTCGGATATGCGAAGAAATCGTTGGAACGGGCGAACACCCAAGCCGTGGAGACATTGATGCGAGGCAGGAAAATCTTTTCCGGATCTTTCACCTCAAACATCTCTTTCGGATTGTATTTCAACGACTTACCATATTTATATCTCAAATTCGTATTCACCGCCTTGTCGCCAAGTATCTTCACCGGGTTCTTCACCCAAACCGAGCCGTGGTCGGTGGTGACTATCATGTCGCAACCCTTCTGCGATATGAATTTAATCATGTCGAACAGAGACGAATGCTCAAACCACGAGAGCATGAGCGAGCGGTAAGCCACCTCGTCGTCGGCCAGCTCACGTATGATTTCCATCTCGGTGCGGGCGTGCGAAAGCATGTCGACAAAGTTGTAGACGATAACGTTTAACTTATTCTGCATCAAGTTGTTCATCTGCTCGAACAGCTTCTTTCCGGCTGCCAGATTCAAAACTTTGTTGTATGAATACTTCACGTTTTTGCCATAACGGCGCAGCTGTTCGCCCAGCAACTCGCCCTCAAACTGGTTCTTGGTGCCTTCATCCTCCTCGTCAACCCAATATTTGGGGTAATGACGGCGGATTTCAAGCGGCATCAAGCCAGCGAATATGGAATTGCGGGCATACTGGGTGGTTGTAGGCAGAATGCTGTAGTAAATGCCGTCATCTTCCACATGGAAATAGTTCTCAATCAGAGGTTGTATGGCCTTCCACTGGTCGTAGCGCAGATTGTCTATCAATATGAAAAACAAGGGCTTATCGCTATTGTCAAGTCGGTTGAACACCTTGTCGCGCATCACAGTATGCGACATTGTGGGCTTCTGGGCACCCTTGCCGGCCACCCAATCGCAGTAGTTACGCTCTATGTAACGTGAAAACTGTGTGTTGGCCTCCTGTTTCTGCATAAAAAGCACCTCTTTTATGCCCTCGTCAGCCGATTTCTCGAGCTCCAGCTCCCAACGGGTGATGTTTTTGTACATCGCTATCCACTCGTTGAAATCGAGGTTGTTGGTCAATTCCATACCAATCTTACGAAACTCCTGCTGATATTTGGAAGTCGACTTCTCGTCAACCAGCTTTTTATTGTCCAGATTACGCTTCAGCGAAAGCAAAATCTGATTGGGATTGACAGGTTTTATAAGGTAATCGGCTATTTTACTGCCTATGGCGTCCTCCATAATGCGCTCCTCCTCGCTCTTGGTAATCATCACCACCGGAAGGTTGGGGAACTCGGCCTTTATCTTTTCCAAAGCCTCCACTCCCGATATGCCAGGCATCTGCTCATCAAGGAAAACAATGTCGAAACGGCCGTTGCGGACCTTATCCAAAGCCTCGCTGCCGTCAATTGCGGTCTCAACTGAATAACCCTTCTGTTCCAAAAAAATAATATGCGGCCTCAGAAGCTCAATCTCATCGTCAGCCCAAAGAATTCTTGCGTTTGCCATAATATCAATTTTTTATTAGAACGTGAAAGATTACTTATTGTTTTACAAAAGCTTAAAATAATTTCAATTGTATCGACATATTGAACGTCTTACGGTGATAGGGCGACATGCCGTGCTCGGCCACCGCGTTCTTATGCTCAATGGTCGGATAGCCTTTATTTTGCCTCCAATTATACAAAGGATATTGATTGTCAAGCTCTTGCATAATGTGATCACGGGTGGTCTTTGCTAAAATCGAGGCAGCCGCTATCGACTGGAATTTGGCGTCGCCCCCAACTATGCACTGATGTTTTATACCCTTGTACGGATTGAAACGGTTGCCGTCTATGAGCAGCAGCTCTGGTCGTATCTTCAGCTGATCTATGGCACGGTGCATGGCCAGAAACGAGGCGTTGAGTATGTTTATTTCGTCTATCTCTTCGGCTGAAACTATGCCGACTCCGTAAGCCGCAGCGCTCTCCAACACTTTGATTCTCAACTTCTCACGCTGCTTTTCAGAGAGCTTTTTTGAGTCGTCAAACTCCGGGAAATCCATACCGCGTGGCAGAATCACAGCCGCAGCCACCACCGGGCCCGCTATGCAGCCCCTACCGGCCTCATCGCAGCCTGCCTCTATCAGATTATCGGTGAAAAACGGCTTCAGGTTCATAATATCACTCCGAATAAAGGCAAATACTGGTTGGCGATAACTGCCACCATTATCACAATTATCACAATATCAACCAGTTTGGTTCTTTTTACACAGCAGAGAGCCATAGAAATCATCACCGAAGCCATCAGGAAAAACATACCGTTGCACATCACCGGCTGTTGGGTGAAAAGCATAAAAATGCTCAACATAAACAGCAGCAATGTAACGCTTTTGCGCTTACGGACATCCATAGTGTTGTCGGCATTCTGCGACCAAATTTTTATTATCGAGAGCACTGAAAGCGCGAAAACTGTCGCCAGCACTGTGATTTCCATAGTTGTCAGGCTGATTTTCTTCAAGCTGAAGCTTGTGACAGCATGGGTGTAATAATCGATGTAATTGGTCGGAACGCCGACGATATATGATATCGAGGCCAGAATGATGTATGGAACCAGCAGTCCCACCACAGGGATAAGGTACAGTCTGAATTCCCTCACTCCATGTACCGCCAACGCAAGCAACACCCAGAATATCAGCAGTGTAGCCGGGAAATAAAACATAGAGCCCAGGGCTACGAAAAAGCCCGCCCTAAACAGATACAACTCCGGCTTTTCCAATCCGTAAATCAGGAAAATGGTCTGCTGGGCTATCATGATAAACGGCAGCGAGACCAAGAAAGGATAGTATTCATTATGGATTGGCGCACAACACATGCACAGCACCATCACAAAGGCGGCTATGCTGCTGTTGTGTGTCACCATGTTGTCGACCGACATCATCGCATTGAAAAACAACACACAAGCGGCGAACAGCACCATCACCAGAATGGTTATGGCAATGTTCGAAGAGCCCAGCATGCCGGTCAGAATGTTGTAAAGAGGCGTAATGGGGCTCTCCTCCACCACGTCAAACGGTTGTCCGATAAACACAGGAGCCCACAGCACCGCTATCAGCAGCACTATCACGACTAGCTGCGCCATGTAGCTGTGTTTAAAGAACTTAAGCATGGTAATTCATTAAGTCGACGCCTATGTCGTGACGGAAGTTCTTACCGTCAAATTTTATCATTTTAGCGTTAATATAGGCCTTCTCACGGGCTTCCTCAATGTTTTTACCGTGAGCTGTCACTGCGATTACGCGTCCGCCAGAAGTCACTATTTGGCCGTCTTCGTCGAATTTTGTACCCGCATGGGCCACTATGCAGTCTGGACTTACATCTTCCAAACCGCTGATTACCATACCTTTCTGGTATTTCTCAGGGTAGCCGCCCGACACCAGCATCACTGTGACTGATGTGTCTCTGCTGGCCTTATAATGAGCCTCGTTGAGCCTGCCCTGTGCGCATTTGTCAAGCATATCGGCAAAGTCAGAGTCGATGCGGGTCATCACGCCTTCTGTCTCAGGGTCACCCATACGGACGTTGTATTCAATCACATAAGGATCGCCTCCGCAGTTCATCAAGCCCAGGAAAATGAAGCCTTTATAGTCGATTTTCTCATTTTTGATACCGTTTATGGTCGGTTTGATGATTCTGTCCTCAACCTTCTTCACGAAGTCAGGAGTGACGAAAGGAACAGGCGAAACGGCACCCATACCGCCGGTGTTCAAGCCAGTGTCACCGTCGCCAATGCGCTTGTAATCCTTGGCTTCAGGCAAAATGACGTAGTTTGAGCCGTCTGTCAGCACAAACATCGACACCTCTATGCCATCGAGGAACTGCTCTATGACAACCTTGGCCGAAGCAGCGCCGAACTTGCCGGAAAGCATCTCTTTCAGCTCCGACTGGGCCTCTTTCAGGGTTTTGAGTATCAACACACCCTTGCCTGCCGCCAGACCGTCGGCCTTCAGCACGTAAGGCGCCTCCAAAGTGGTGAGGTAATTCAGACCCTCGTCCAGGTTTTCGGAGGTCACGGTGAAGCATTTTGCCGTCGGAATGCCATATTTTTCCATGAAGTTTTTGGCGTATGCCTTGCTGCCTTCCAGCTGTGCACCCTGCTTGTCCGGGCCTATGATTTTGACGTCTTTCAGCTCTGTATCAGCCTTGAAAAAGTCGACTATTCCATCCACCAAAGGCTGCTCCGGACCCACCACCACAAGGTTAATGTGATACTTTAAGACAATATCTTTAACTGCATTAAAATCAGCAATATTTACAATTAGATTCCCACCCACAGAAGCCGTTCCGGCATTGCCCGGGGCTATGTAAACCTTCGATACTTTATCGCTCTGCGCTATCTTCCACGCAAGGGCGTGTTCACGGCCGCCTGAGCCCAAAACCAAAACGTTACGTTCGACTGCTGTGATGTGCTGTCCCTGAACATCTTTCCAGTTGACAGTCTCTTTAGTGTCTTTCACTGGATACATAACTATTTTTTCCATAGTATCACTGTTTAAATGTTGTTCTTAATTACGTTCCACCATCCGGCGGCGGCTTTGTCCCAGGAGAAATCTTCCCTGCGGACACGGCCTTTTTCTATCAGATTCCTGCGTACGTCCTCATTGAGCATCTTCACCATGGCTTCCGCTATGGAGTCCACATTGAACGGATCGACCAGCAGAGCCGCGTCTCCAGCCACCTCGGGCATTGAGGTGACATTTGATGTGATTACCGGCACGTCGCATTTGAAGGCCTCCACTATCGGAATGCCAAAGCCCTCGAAATATGAAACATACACCGATGCCAGAGCCGCTGCGGTCACCTCGTTGAGTTCCTTCATCTGCAGATGCCCCACAAAAACCACATCGTCCTTGTGTTTCATAGCCTCGTAAGCTCTCTGTATTGGCTCGGTCCACCAACGCTTCTCTCCCACTATCAGCAGCTTGACGTCCGAATCGGTCTTCTCCTTGAAGATGTCGTAAGCCGGGAACAGTCGGGCCAGATTCTTGCGCGGATGCAACGAGCCCACAAACATAAAGTATTGATAACCAGAGGTGTACTTCTCTCTAATCTGTATCTTTTCTGCATCTGACAAAGGCTTGAAGCCCTCGTTTGCGGCATTGTAAACCACATTTATCTTGTCGGGTTCAACCTTGTAGTTGTCAATTATATCCTGCTTCGAAAATCCCGAAACCGTTATGATTTGCTTGGCTTTACGGGCATATTTCGGGAAGAACTTCTTGTAGTGCCACAGAGCCAGCCTCGGGAAGTCCTGAGGGAAATGCTCGAAATTAATATCGTGAAATACTGCGATTTGCGGCGTTTTTGAGCGCAGGCTGAGATAAGCATCGGTCGAGAGGTAGATGTCCGGTCTAATCTTACGCAAAGCCCTTGTAACCGATATTTCGAAGTAGATTATATACAGGAACGGATGTCTGGCCTGCGGAAACAGCACCACGGGCTTGACGTTGTCGGCGAAAATAAACTTAGGGTCAGGCTTGCGGTCGAAAAGGAAGTAGAATTCATCCTCGGGATGAGCCTTTACGATACGGCTAAGCGTCTCGTAGGCCACCCATCCGATGCCTTCAAGCTTGCCTTTCAGCAGCAACCGTGTATTTACAGCTATTTTCATGCGACTTCTCTTAATTTGTCTTCTTTCCGCCAATTTTTGCCGCCAGATACTGACGGTTCATCCTGGCTATGTTGCTCACCGAGATATTTTTAGGGCACTCGGCCTGACATGCGAAAGTGTTGGTGCAGTTGCCGAATCCGAGCTCGTCCATTCGGGCCACCATCTTCTGCACACGGTCCTCACCTTCTATCTGGCCTTGAGGCAGCAGCGCAAACTGCGACACCTTGGCTCCGACGAACAGCATGGCGCTGCTGTTCTTGCAAGCCGCCACACAAGCTCCGCAACCGATACAGGCTGCGGCATCCATTGCCAGGTCGGCGTTACGTTTGCTGACCGGTATGGTGTTCGCATCCGGCACTCCGCCCGTATGAACGGAGATGTAGCCACCGGCTTGAATGAGCTTGTCAAAAGCCGAACGGTCGACCATCAAGTCCTTGATAATCGGGAAAGCCTCAGAACGCCAAGGCTCCACCGTGATGGTGTCACCGTCCTTGAACTTGCGCATATGCAGCTGGCAAGTGGTGGTGTTCTTGAACTTTCCGTGCGGATGTCCGTTTATGTAGAGTCCACAGGCACCGCATATACCCTCGCGGCAGTCATGGTCGAAAGCCACCGGGTCGTCGCCCTTAAGCACCAACTGCTCGTTCAGAATGTCAAGCATTTCAAGGAATGAAGCCTCAGCCGGGACCTCATTCAACTGATACTCGACGAATTCACCTTTTGCAGCCGCATTGTGCTGACGCCAGATTTTTAATTTTATGTTCATTTATAGTTTCTCTGTTTTAATTCAACATTTTCAAATCTAAGCTCTTCTTTGTGAAGAACCGGCTCATTGTCAACGCCTTGATACTCGTAGGCGGCGACAAAGGCATAGTGCTCGTCATCACGGAGAGCCTCGCCGTCAGGAGTCTGGTACTCGGAGCGGAAGTGTCCGCCGCACGACTCGTTACGCATCAAAGCGTCGCGGGCTATAAGCTCGCCCATCTCCAGGAAGTCGGCCACTCTCAGCGCTTTCTCCAGCTCGGTGTTCATGCCTTCGGTTTTCGGCACCTTCACATGCTGCCAGAACTCGGCACGCAACTCTTTTATCTCTGCTATGGCTTCTGTCAGGCTCTGCTCGGTGCGCGCCATACCGACCTTCTCCCACATAATGTGTCCGAGACGGCGGTGGAAGGTGTCGACAGTGGTGTTTCCGTTGATAGCCAAAATCTTTGCAATCTTCTGACGCACAGCATTTTCGGCCTCTTCAAACTCCTTGGAGTCGGTCGAGAAATGCGGCACGTTGATCTGGTCGGCCAGGTAGTTCTGCATGGTGTAAGGCAGGATGAAATAGCCGTCAGAAAGTCCCTGCATGAGGGCTGAAGCACCCAAACGGTTGGCGCCATGGTCTGAGAAGTTGGCTTCGCCAGCGGCAAACAAGCCCTTCACCGTGGTCTGCAGCTCGTAGTCAACCCAAAGGCCGCCCATGGTGTAGTGCACGGCCGGATAAATCATCATCGGGGTGACGTAAGGGTTCTCGTCGACTATACGCTCGTACATCTCGAACAGGTTGCCGTATTTCTCCTCCACCGCTTTCTTTCCGAGACGTTGCAAAGCCTCCTTGAAGTCGAGATAGACCGCGCGGCCAGTGTTGTTGACGCCATAGCCTGCATCGCAGCGCTCTTTGGCCGCGCGCGAAGCGACGTCACGGGGAACCAGGTTACCAAATGCGGGATATCTTCTTTCGAGGTAATAGTCACGCTCCTCTTCAGGAATGTCGGTGGCTTTAATTTTGCCTTCACGCAGCAGGCGGGCCTTTTCGGCATCCTTTGGCACCCAAATGCGTCCGTCGTTACGCAGCGACTCGCTCATCAGAGTGAGCTTCGACTGATAGTCGCCGTGCACCGGTATGCAGGTGGGGTGAATCTGTGTAAAGCAAGGGTTGGCCATGCATGCGCCTTTTTTGTAGCACTGCCAGATAGCAGAGCCGTTCGATGACATGGCGTTGGTCGAGAGGTAGAACACACGGCCGTAGCCTCCAGAGGCCACCACCACCGCATGTGCCGCATAGCGTTCCAGCTCGCCTGTGATCAGGTTGCGCACTATCACTCCCCTGGCCCTGCCGTCTATGACCACCAGGTCGAGCATCTCGCGGCGGGTGTACATCTTTACCGTCCCCTTCTCTATTTCTTTGCTCAGAGCGCCGTAAGCGCCAAGCAGGAGCTGCTGTCCGGTCTGTCCTTTGGCGTAGAATGTGCGTGACACTTGGGCTCCGCCGAACGAACGGTTGGCCAGCAATCCGCTGTAATCGCGGGCAAATGGCACACCCTGTGCCACACATTGGTCGATTATGTTGTTGCTCACTTCTGCCAGACGATAGACATTGGCTTCACGGGCACGGTAGTCGCCTCCCTTGATGGTGTCGTTGAACAGACGCTGCACGCTGTCGCCGTCGTTGGCATAGTTCTTGGCAGCGTTTATGCCTCCCTGAGCCGCTATGCTATGTGCGCGGCGCGGGCTGTCCTGTATGCAGAACACCTTCACATTGAAGCCCATCTCGCCAAACGAAGCCGCAGCCGAAGCTCCAGCCAAGCCCGTGCCTATGACAATGATGTCCAGCTTGCGCTTGTTGGCGGGATTCACCAGTTTCTGGTTGATTTTATACTTGGTCCACTTTTCAGACAAAGGACCGTTTGGTATGTTTGAGTTTAATTCCATCTTCAAAGTTTTACACAATTAACCAATAATAGAGCACCACCGAGGCGAACATGGCCACTATGATGAAGGCAAACAGCTTGCCCAAAAACTCAATGCGGCTCTGCCATACTATGTTGCTCCAGCCTATAGACTGCATCACGCTGGCTATGCCGTGCGACAGATGGTACCAAATGGCAACCAGCCAAATCAGGTACATTATGCTCAAATAATTGCTTGAGAATATGAACTTTAACCTGTCTATTCCGTCGGCCGGGACACCTCCCCTAATCTCAGCCAGCTGCATCTTGGCCCAGAAATCATACAGGTGAAACGCCAAGCCGAAAAGGATGAAAGCGCCTAATGCCAACATGTTTCTCGATGCCCACGACACTCCCTCCGGTCTTTCAGTCACGGCGTATTTCTTGTTGCCGCGCGACTTGCGGTTCTGGTAGGAAAGTATGAATGCATAAACCAGATGCACAGCTACCAGCACGGCCAAGCCTATGGTTCCAACTATCGCATACCAATTGGCGCCCAAAAACTCGCATATCATACGGTAACCGTCCTCCGAGAAAATCGCCACCAGGTTCATGGATCCATGAAACAGCAAAAAGATTACCAGGCCAGCGCCAGATATAGCCATTATAAGCTTTTTCGTAATAGAAGATAGTCCTTTTTTACCCATGAAATAAATGTTTTATACAAACTACAAAATTACAAAAATTTTGATAACATCCAATGTCTATTGCAAATTTTACAAAAAAAGGCGCCGTCTCACGACGGCGCCCTCCAATGAAATTGAAAATGATTTAATAATTGAAAAGCATATAGCTGGGTATAATACCTGCTTCAAACTTACTGATAAACTCTCCGCTAGCCGAATAACGCTCCACATCGCCGTTCATGACGTAGTTTTTGGCGTTTGAGATGTAGACTTCGTCGTTGGTCGGGTCAACCTTGATGGAATAGAACACCTTGCTTTCCGACACTATAAACGGAGTTTCAGGAACCTGTTCGGCCTCGACCGACATTTTGTAGACATTGAGAGTACCGTAGCCGCCGTTCATGAAATAAATATGTTGGCCTGATTTGTCGACAGCCAGACCACTCGGATAATCCACCCCCGGGATGAAATCGAAACGCTTGATGACGGTTCTGGTTACCGGGTCGATGCATATCAAAGCCGGGTCTTGAACGCCCTCGTAGCTGCCGCTGCAAAGCACCCAAATATGGTTGTGCTTATCCACCACCATAGAGTTGGGCTCCTGTGCAACTTCTATTTCATCCACTAATTCATCATTTTGACAATCAATCACTTGAACTGTCTTATTTGAAGTTTCACCTGAAGTATAATAATTCGACCAGTTGGTGACAAAAACCTCATTGCCGACCTTCACCATAGCCTCGGTGGTGTTGCCTGTTTCTATAAACTTCTTGTGGCTGAAGTCGCTCAAGTCGACCACCCAGATACCGGTGCGCTCCAGGTCGCTAACGTATGCCTTGTCGTTGCCGACTGTCAGCATGTAACGAGGTGAGCTGAAGCCCTTCAGCTTGGCCTGATACAGCAGACTGTTGGCATCAACCTTATAAATGTATTTACTGTTGTTGACCACAATATAAAGACTGTTTTTATATTTGGCCAGCGACTGCCCCACATCCCCTATCGGAGCGTGGTTAACCCTAAAAAACAGGTTGTTGGCTGCCGTGTCGGCCACCGGGTCGTAGAACGACAACGAAGAGTTTGCATAGGTGAAAGTACCTTCATTCAGCACAAAAACGCCTCTGTAAGGGCTTGCTGGCGGTGTTGGATCCGATTTGTCTTTCTTACAAGACACAAATGCTATCGATAAAACAACAGCTAAAAACAAAAGTTTCTTTTTCATAACGTATAATTTAAACTGATTTCAAAGCTTCTGCCCGGCATGGCTCGCCAAAGTATGGCCATATAATCCACATCCGTGACATTATTTATCTTAAACTCAACTATAAAATGTCTGATTCGTTTGCCTAAGGCCAGATGGTGCAGCATGTACGGATCCAAGCGGAAACCATAGAATTCATTGGGATTCATGGAGGTTTTACGCTCACCTGTATACTCCATGGTGTACGAAAGGTTCCAATCATGCCATTTCACCTCCGCAAAAGCGTTGGCGTGATGCAAAGGTATGTAAATCAGCTGGATTTCCATCTCGTCGGTAGTATGGCTGTACACATAATTGCCCGACAGTGAGAAGTCCCAGTCACCCACAGTGTAACCCAGTTTCAGGTGAGCCTCGGCGCCGTATGCTATGACGGTTGCCACATTCTCTGGCACCCAGTAACGCCAGGCTGTAGGTTTCCATTGTATCCAATCCTTAACTTTTGAATAATAGGCTCCAAGCTGTCCCTCAATGGTAAACAGTCCGAACGACCTGGTGTAATTGATGTTTCCGTCCACCGTACGGCCGTTTTCAGGCTTCAAGTCGGGATTGCCGCCCGGATGCCAGTAAAGATCGTTCAAGCTGGGGCTGCGGTAATTATGACTATATCCGGCGTTGACTTTCAAGCCTTTGACATAGAGCGCGCTATACGAAAGAGTGGCTGTAGGGAACCAACCGGCCGACTTCCAGTCTACCAAATCGTTGCGCAATGTCAGACGCAAGTCCAACGGTTTCAACACCTTACCCACCACAGCGCCGTAAAACGACAGAGTATTGCGGGCTTTGACGCCGTCGTAGTTGTTCGACTTCACCTGCTCATAGTCCCACTGCACTTTTCCCTTGAACTTCCACGACCTGTAAATATCCTGGTCAACTTCGGCTATCTGATGCAGCACATTGGCGTCGTTTTTGGAATTTATCTTGGTAACCACAGTACCTATATTGGTGTACGACTCCAGGAAATAATGCTGTTTCTCGTAGAAATAGGCCGACTTCACCTCTATCTTACCGGTATTCCAGTAGGTTTTGTACGAAACCATGTTGCGGGTGTAGTCGTTTATGGTATATTCCTTGGTGTTGCTGTTGTTGACATTAGGCATAATCTGCGGGCAGTTGCGGTCGCTCCACTGATTCCACGACACAATGGTTATCAACGACTTACGGAACCGCCATTGAAATTCAGGCATAAGGCCGTAGTCGACAAAATCAGCGTTTTTTTGCTTCATCACCTGATGCGGAATCACGCCTATGTTGTTATACTCGAAGTCGTTGTCGCTCGAGCAACGATAAGCCTTCACCCGCACCAGATGACTCGCCCATGAATAACCGGCAGTAATGTAAGAGCCGAAAGTATTGAAACTGCCGTATGTCTGTTTAAGGTCGAGAATCCATCCCTCGCCGAAATGCTCAGTGTTTTCGATATTGACAGTGCCGCCCAATCCGCCGCTGTTGGCCGAGGTGCCGCTACCCCACTTCAATGCCACCTGCTCGGTCATGAAGACAGGTATGGTGCTGAAGTCGACCTGTCCGAGCGATGGCGCGTTGATCTGGAATCCGTTCCAGAGCACCAGAGTGTGGCTGGCTGTGGTACCGCGAAACGAAGCCGTAGCTACGCCTCCCGGGCCGTAAGTCTTGATGAAAACGGGACTGTGCTGTATCAAAAGTTGAGACATTGGGATGGTGTTGAGGCGCTTGAGCAAGGCTGTATCCATCTTGCGTTCCATGGCGGTCTCGGCGACGTTACGGTGTATGGCGTCGGCGTTAATCTCCACGGCCTGCAAAACAATGGTGTCCTGTGCCACTGCGGCACAAGCGAACATCATCATTACTAATGTCAATAGTCTTTTCATAAAACGACCAACTTTTATTCCCGAAAGCCTTTTAAAGTCAAGATTCTGGCAGGTCTTCTGACTGGCCCCTCGCGACAGCGTCTTCCCATTCATTTGAGATGAACAGTGACTTATGCTGACGCTTCATGGGGTTTCACAGCAGCGGGTACTGTCCGGGATTTTCACCCGATTCCCTGTTAGGTCCACTTAAGGACACCTAAAATCGGTTGCAAAAATACATTTTTTTTTGATATAATAACATTTTTAATAAAAAAGTCTTTAGTCGCTAGTCTTTAGTCTTTAGAAATCACCAAAGACCCCATACTAACGACTAAAGACTAACGTCTAATAGCTAATGGCTAATGGCTAAAAACTACATCATCTCACCTCGGAGATAATCATCAATAGCCTTCGCCGCTTTCTTACCGGCTCCCATGGCGAGAATCACCGTGGCTGCTCCGCTTACCGCGTCACCGCCAGCGTACACTCCGCTACGTGTTGTGCGGCCGTTGTCGTTAGCTATGATACAGCCGTGCTTGTCGGCATTCAAGCCAGGTGTTGTTCTGAAGATCAACGGGTTAGGCGATGTACCCAAAGCCATGATAACCATGTCTACATCGAGCACAAACTCCGAACCTTTTATCTCCACCGGACGGCGACGGCCCGATGCGTCAGGCTCGCCAAGGCCCATTCTCACGCACTTCATGCCGTTCACCCAGCCTTCCTCGTTGCCGAGAATCTCGACAGGGTTGCACAGCAAATCAAACTCAATGCCCTCTTCTTTGGCGTGGTGCACCTCTTCGGCACGTGCCGGAAGCTCAGCCTCAGAACGACGGTAAACGATATGCACGTCGGCACCCAGACGCAAAGCTGTACGAGCCGCATCCATTGCCACGTTGCCGCCACCGACTACAGCCACCTTCTTACCTACGTAGTTAGGTGTCTCAAAGCCTTCTTTATATGCGAATAAAAGATTGTTTCTTGTAAGGAATTCATTAGCCGAGACCACACCGCAGAGGTTTTCGCCCGGAATGTTCATAAACTTAGGCAGACCGGCTCCCGAACCGATGAACACTGCATCGAAATGCTCGTCTTTCATCAGCGATTCGATAGAAGCTGTACGTCCGATGACCACATCTTTGAAGAAATGACCGCCCAGACGCATCACGTTCTCCACCTCGTGGCGGACAACCGTCTCTTTCGGCAGACGGAACGACGGGATACCGTAAGCCAACACGCCGCCGAACTCATGCAGAGCCTCGAACACTGTGACGTCATAGCCACGCACCAGCAATTCCTTGGCACAGGTCAAGCCTGAAGGGCCAGAACCGACGACAGCCACACGCTTACCGTTCTTCTTGATAGGTTTGACAAGGTTGATGCGGTTTTCACGCGACCAGTCGCCCACGAAACGCTCCAGCTTTCCGATGGCGATAGGCTCAAACTTCACTCCCATCACGCACTTGCCTTCGCACTGTGTCTCCTGAGGACACACACGGCCGCAAACTGCCGGCAGTGCCGAGTCTTGGTCTATTATCTGAGCGGCGCTCAAGAAGTCACCTTCCGACACCTTCTTAATAAATCCAGGGATGTTGATATTGACCGGGCAGCCTGTGACGCACTGAGGACGTCCGCACTGCAGGCAGCGCTGTGCCTCCACCACTGCTTCTTCGGCTGTGTAACCGAGGCACACCTCATCGAAGTTGTGAGCGCGCACCTTCGGATCCTGTTCGGTAATCTTAACACGGTGTTTCTTGTCGCGAGGCTCGTCTAAGATGCCGCCGACATGGCATTTATGACCTTCGGCTTTCTCTTCGCTCTCGAGTTGTTTGTGCTCAACCACATTGTTGTACATCGACTGACGCTTCATAGCCTCAACAAAGTCGACCTTCGAACCGTCAAACTCAGGACCGTCCACGCAGGTAAACTTGGTCTGTCCGCCCACGCTGATACGGCAGGCGCCGCACATACCTGTGCCGTCCACCATCAGGGCGTTCATTGAAACCGTGCATTTTATATTGAGTTTCTGTGCAAGCTGGCACACAAACTTCATCATAATCATAGGTCCTATGGCTATGCATTCATCGTAATGGTTACCCTGGTCGACCAGACGCTGCAGCATGTCGGTCACCACACCTTTGTATTCTGATGTGCCGTCATCTGTAATCACATAGAGGTTGGACATTGACGAAAGCTCATCCTCATAAACCAGGAGGCTGTGTGTACGGGCGCCAATGATGACGTCGGCCTTCACTCCGTTGTGATACAACCACTTAACCTGTGGGAAGATAGGTGCTATACCCACGCCGCCGCCTATAAACACGTAGCGTTTGGTCTTGCGCTCCTCGTACGACATGTGAATAAACTCCGAAGGACGTCCCAACGGGCCAACCACATCGAGGAAGGTGTCGCCCACCTTGTAAGTAGACATCTCACGGGTCGATTTTCCGATAGCCTTGAAAACTATAGTCACAGTGCCGTTCCATGGGTCGTTGTCACTGATTGTGAGCGGTATGCGCTCGGCTTTTTCTGTCATTTTGATTATGAGGAACTGTCCGGGCAATGCCGCTCTTGACAAACGCGGAGCCTCTATTTCCATCATAAAAGTGTCCTGTGCTAATTCTTTTTTATTGACTATCAGATACATAGCATTAAAATTTAGATTTTACAAAGCATTTAGTTCTTTCCAACTAAAGAACATACAAAGATAGGAATTTTTAATAAACAAGAAAAATTTTTAAATAAAATTCAAAAAAAGCATCCGACATTTTTCAATGCCGGATGCCAACCCTACTTAAAACCAACAATATTTAAAAACTAATGTATAATCTGTAATTATTCGCAAACAAGGCGGACAGAATGGCCATAGCAACCTGACTGTGTTGTGACTGCCAAACTGGTTGCAGCCCACTTGATTTGAACACAATAGTCTTTGCCATTGTTCTCATAGCAAGTACTTGTCCATAAATAACCAAATGTATCGACATAACTGATTTTACCTTGGTTGTCACCACTCTTTACACGATAACCGCATACAGGGAAAAACACTGCACCCTGTGCCTCCAAGGCCTCCCATTCCGACAAGCTGTACGACGACTTTATATCTCCATTGTTTCCGTAAGGCAAAATCATAATACCAAACCCTCTGTTATTATTGTTTGAAGCCGGTATTTTTGTCCAACCCATTTTATGGTTAGCTATCAAATAGTCCCATTCATCTTTTGTAAGGACTCTCCATTGCTTATATCCGTTATTGGTAATTCTATTATAACCCCAGTCACCTTTGGCGTATGCACCGGTAATATCGGTTTTTACATTAACAACAGGAGCATAACTACTGGTATTGCCGATTCCTGTCATATTCGGTTTATAGAAATATTTGCTATCTTCTGCACCGCGCAAGTTGTAGCCGCTGGTAGCCCAACCGAAAAGGCTCACTTCAGACTTATTTGAATAGTTTGTTCCCACTTCACCTTTGGTCTCATACTCATACTGAGTGTCCTTGAAACCCCATGTCCAGGTGTTCCATCCGTCGGTGGTTGTGGCCTTCAAATTGGCTTTTGCAAATCTGACATACTTGTCGTCGCCCACTTTGAACAAGCCATTCAAAGCTCCACCCGGCACAAACTCTGTTTTCACTACCAGATCGACACCTTCCGATTTGTATTCATTTTCAGCTATGGTTCCAATGGCCGGACGGGCGCCCTTATGGCAACCTGAAAAGACCGTCATGTCGCCACCAGCTGTAATGTCTTCCTGAGGAAGCAGGACAGCCCAAACAGCACCGACCTTAGAGTCGATGGTGATAGTGCCGTCGTTTATCTGGCTGTATGTGAAGCCGTTGCCTTCATCTTTAGGTCTAGTGAAATCAACTGTAACGAGGTTGTTCAAACCAGCGATGCATGTTCCTGCCTTGTCGTATCCTTCTGGCTTTTCAACGTTAAACTTCACCATAGCGCATTTGTTGCGAAGTCTTGCAGTATACTTACCGTCGCCTGTAGGATAATTCTCAGTTGAAGGAGAGTAGGAAATGATTGGAAATCTATGAACAGTTTCCGAATAGTCAACAACACCCTGGTCGGAAATGTCAACTGAAATGGTGTTGCCAGAGATTGTCTGATCATATCCCTTACCGCCAAGGTAATAGAAATGCAGAGGCTGGTCTCCCACCTGTTCCTCAATCATCACGTCGCCCGAAAAACCTTTACCAGCGGTATATGTCATGTAACCGACATATTTGTTGTTATAGCCGACATACATCTTGTCGCCTGTTTCGTACTCGACAGTGGCGTATGTTACGCCTCCGGTAGGATTCACATTGGCCTTGTCGTCGCCCACATTCAATGTGATGTGGACCTTATTTGATGTGACACTGTTGATGGTTTCGAGATTCTTTTTGCATTGTGTAAAACCGAGCATCATCACAAGCATGAGCATGAGTGCCGCACCGTTTCTGCGTTTGCGTTTAAAAGCGGCATAGCCTGCACCTGCCAGTGTTAGAATTGCCAGTCCGCTACCGAGTGGTGCATCTGGCTCGCCCACTCCCTGATTACTTATACTTGCGATTGAGATGCTGACACTGCGTGTCCAGTCATCCTCAAAATCTGGTGTAAAGAAATTGTCAAAGGCCTGAGCATTGGCAACATTTGGCATCAAAAACAACGCCAAAATAGAACAAGAAAGCACAAAAGCTTTCATAAATACAATCTTTTTCATATGGATTAAAAAAATTAAAAATCATTCCAATCTATTGAAATTCAACAAATTAGTAGGGGGTATTTTGAAAACAATAGGAAAATACTCGGCTAATTTCTCTCCATTTTTTTTGGAGCTGCAAAAGTATAAATTATTTTATTATGTTGTACTATGAAATTAAAAATTTTTTTTATGCTTGCGGGAAGCAGCATATCCAGCACCTAAAGCCGTGAGTATCAGCAGGCCGCTGCCGAGAGGAGTCGCGGGCGCATTGCCATCTTGAAAATGCATTGGAGGTAAAAATATGCCCGGGTCAACCAAGGTCCTGTTTTCAGCTTCCAATGGTGAGATAAAGCCGTCAAATTGGGCGTTGGCGGCAAAACCGAAAGTAAACACTATAGCGATTGTGAATAATATCTTTTTCATGATCCTCTCTCCTTTCTTTATCTCACAACAATTTTCTGGGTTCTACCATCCATTTTGAAAATGTAAACACCTGTCTGCAGAGACGCGCCATGGCACGTTTCTACGCCGTTAATCTGGCGTTTCATCACCACTCTTCCCATTACATCAAACACCTGAAGCTCACCTTCTCCACTGACAATGATATCGTTGCCGTTTTGGTATGCGAAAGGCGCGTTAAATTTGAGAATGAATCTCGACTCACTGTCGGATGTCGACGCAACGAATGAATATTTTCCGTCTTTAAGCAGGTCGATGTCCTGGCCTGTGAGTTGGTCAACCAGATGCAGATAATGGATGTCGAGGCCTTCTGTCTCAACGCTGATGGTGTATTGCCCCATCTCTGAAGCCTTGAAATTGACAGGCACATCGCCTCTGCCGTTACTACGCACCACCGCATAATCGCCATCATACTGCGGAATATATATCTTGGTGCTGTTCTCATTAAGAGTAAGCTTCGACAATGTACCACCGTCTCCGAAACGGACAATTGCGCGGTCAATTATGTTGCCGTTGCTGCCAATGACATTAAGTATCACTCGTTGTTTGATATCATCTCTACTGGGAGCAGTCATTGTAAACACCACAGGTTCACCATAATATGCAGCTTGAACAAAAATACCCTGCATGGGGTCGATAGCCGCATCAACATTAGGAATAAACCCATCTCCATCGGCGTTCATCTCCAAAAAATCGCGCCCGCCTTGAATATAAGCAGTCACATCAAACGGATTGCCCAAAAGGTTCCAACCCGCCAGTCTCTGATCAGGAAAATAAGTTAAATACACCTCGTATGTCCCATATACAAAACCGTGATAGACATAATGGCCAGAACAGAAAGTACCATCAAAACTGAGCGTTGTATTATCTTTGTTGGCATAAAGATATCCAATGCCTGATTGCAGATTAAAGCCACCGTTTTTATAATTACGCCATTCTTCGCTGAGACCGTGGTCAAAAGCATAAAGATCGTAATAACCGTCTTCTCTTAAAAACCCGTTAGCTACGGTAGGAGCATAGTTACTCACAGGTGACGCTATGAGATAATACTTATCATTATCGCCTGTTTCTCCAGCTCCTGTGATTTCTTTAGTTGCCGGTTGTTTTTTATATAAACATCCCTTATAGTCAAGTACACTTACGGAAATGACAAAGTTTGTATGATCAACTAATCTTATATATGAACTGATAGAACTTAAACTTAGCAAACCATCTGCTGAGAATTGAAAATCAGTGCCATCGGTTTTATTAAAAGTCAATTCTCCGGGTTTTTTAGGATCTTTAAGATATCCGTCTTTATTATGATAAATCTTACCATGATCAGATAAACTGGTAATAGTAACCTCATAATCCTTATAATTACCTTCGATATACGTAATAGTTCCATCGCTATGAACATTTACAGGAGCCGAGCCAGCGTATGTTGCACCAACATGTGGATGTCCGGTCAAAATTCTGTAATTTGCAGCTATAACGTAAGTGCCGGCCCATGTCCAACCTGGTGAGTCGATATCGGCCTGTTTTACTTTTTTGTAAACTTGGCCCTCTACCCTCTCCGGCAGGACAGCCGTTGTCAGCATCATCAGTGCTGTCAAAACCACCAATATATATCTCTTCATCATGATTTTTTTAAGTTTTATTCTTATAATATATTGATTCTCAATATATTCGGTTAATTTTTATCCCATCTTTTGGGGCTGTAAAAGTACAATTTATTTTGGAACGTTGTATTGGTAAATGCTGAAATTTTGAAAAAAGTTTAAGATCCCTCACTCCTTCCCGTCATTTCGACCGAAGCGAAGCGTAGTGGAGAAATCCTCCCTACTCAAACATCAATTGAGTTTCCTCACCCCTAGCGGGGTTAGGAATAACAGCATTTTTTAGTGATAACAATCAGGCGCGGCATGAGAGCTCCTCGGTTGTTGTGAGTTGCCGTCAAGCCGCGCCACCGTGCCCCCCCTTTGATTTGTCATTCCGAGCAAAGCGAGGAACCTCATCAAACAAAAAAAACAATCGCTATTGATTCCCATTCATAGTCTTAGCTCGTACTACTGCCGCACACAATGCCTTTCACATTCATTGCCACGACCGGCATCGTGTGAAGCTTCATAGAGCTCTTCCTCTGTAGTTTCCATAAGCGTATCGTTTTTCATATTTTCGCTGTTTTTCGGATTCAGCTTGCAGAAGATTAGTTGTTGCTAGGAAGATCGTGAATTAAACGAACACGCATTCTGAATTGACTACTACCCCAACCGACAACGGGAATATTGGCATCGTTCTTCCATTGAAAATAGGTGCGGTTGGTACTCATCTTATTCCACAAGGCCCAATACCACCCTTCTGTGTCTAAAGACCAAAATAATTTACTATTACTATATGTCGCCCTACCTGTACTTATCAAGAGCACAAACCCTTTCCCAAGATACTTAGTGTAGTCAGTGACAGTTCCGGAAGTTATATCCTCTCCGATATCTGAAGCCTGTGTCTCATCAGGAGGCAAAAGCAAGCAATTCACATGACCAGCGACAGTAACCCTATAGTAGGGTGCAACACCACTGTTCATGTTTGTCCGATTAATAATATTGTTCCACTCTTGCGGCTGGGTTGAATTAGTGCTGCCAGAGGACAATTTGTTGAGATTTCTCCAATCTATACCACAGATATTAAGCCCACTTGAAATTTCACCGTAATCAAACCACACTCGCTTTGCAGTGCTGGTGCTAGTTGCATTCCAACCCCACGTAACAAATGGCTCTGTAAATGAATACTCACCCCCATCAACTCCCAAGTCTCCAGGGGAAAAACAGACTTTCTTACCGGAGGCTACGGTAAAGGTATAAAGACTCACCGGCACGGATACGATATAGACTTGTCCATTCATATATCCATCAACCGATGGAGCCGTTACGCTACCGGAGTATACTTTTCCATCTGCATCGATTAGCTGAAAAACGATGGGATCGCTTGCAGTAGGAGTAAAACGCAGCCCGACACAAAAATCATCCGGCAGATCTGTGTTCTGCGAAATCGTAACGGGACCAAACGTGGCTACGTCGGTGCCCTCATTATACGAAGCCTGCAACTTATTCCCTTCCGAAAAGATTCTCACAAACCGGATATTGCCAATAGGAGTATTGCCATCTTTGAATGTGAAAATGAAAATGCTTCGAAGAGTATTAATGCTAGATGCAGTAGCCGTGATGATGCTTCCGTCATTAACTGTCAATGTGGGATCCAGATCCAATGACAGTGCTTCCCCGACCTTTAAATATTCGTTTCTTTCAATTGCATCTATTGCCGGACGTGAACCTTTAAAATATCCGTTATCTGTGTATACCGTGCCAGATGCTCCAGCATCCAATGCATTTTGCGGAAGCACGATGGCCCATCTTTCGTTGTTACCGCTTGTCGGCATCTTGATGAGACCACCATCTTTTGAGCCATATTCGATACCGTTCCCGTTGAAATTGACAGTAACTGTGTTTTTCATTCCGGTAATGCACAATACTGATGAATTCAATGCAGCAATATCGTTTGTGGTGAATTTCATTATTGAACAGTAGTTGAACAAGGTGGCTGTATATTCACCCTCACCTTCGTAAACCTCATTCGAATGATTGTATGAAATCACAGGATATTCCGAAGTCTGGTCAATGATGTCAACGGTGTATTTCGTTGTCTCTGTAATAGTTGGGGTCTTGTTACCAAGGAAATAAAAATGCAAAGGTTGATCATCTGCGGCTTTCGGAACGAATGCGACATCACCTCCAAATTTTTGATTCTCTGCATTATAAGTCAACGATCCGAGGCAAGCGTTGTTATAGCCGACGTAAATCACATCACCTTCTTCAAATGTAACAGTGGCAAATTCATCTCCAGGAGTAACATTAGCTCTTGAGCCACCGTCAACTCTCAGTGTGATATGCAAACCGTTGCCCACAGGGTTTATAGTTTCAACATTCTTTTTGCACTGAGTCATACCCAAAAGCAGCGCAAAAGCCAAAAGCAATGTAGCACCATTTTTGAAATTGCGTTTGCGGCGAGATATTGCATATCCCGCTCCGACAGCTGTCAAAATCAGCAGGCCACTGCCAACCGGGGCTTCACTCTGACCGATACCGTTGTTTGTAATACCATTAGCCGATGTCCAGTATGTTATAGCATCACGTGTTCCGCCATACTCATCACCAACACTGAAAAAATCGTCGCTATTCTGAGCGCGCATAGGCAATGTACAAATAATAGCCAAAACAAATGATAGCACCAATGCTTTAAAGTTAAAAAAGTTCTTCATATTTTTATAATTATTTATTCACAAACAAGGCGAACGGACATTCCTTGCAAATGGCTATTCAGTTCTGGCACTCTTAGATTATTTTCATACCATGAAGCTGCGACCATATAAGCTTTTCCATTATTCATATTTCCATTTGTGCTCGCCCAATAATAGCCCCAAGTATCTACCTGTGTTATTTTTGAATAATTACTACTGCTTTTTGCACGAAAACCGCAAACAGGAAATAATATAGCGCCATAATCGCTTTCCATAGCCTCCCATTGTGCCACGGTATATTCCGAGCTTAACGTCGCAGAGCTATTATATGGCAATATGGCAACACCATAGCAACGGCCACTAGTACCTAATGAGCCTACACCAGTAATCTTCACCCAGCGTGTTGTATGATTAGCTCTTAAGTAGGTCCACTCATCGCTCGTAAGACAACGCCATTGATAATAACCTTCGTTGGTAATTCTGTTATAGCCCCAATCACCTTTAGCATATTCGCCAACTATACTCGAAACTCCTCCAGGACCAAAACTGGATGTATGTCCTTCCATAGTATTATTAGGCTTGTAATAATAATCGCTGCTTTCTACTCCACGAATATTATAACCGCTTGTTGCCCAGCTAAACAAACTTACTTCGGTTCTATTAGCATAGTTCGTTCCCACTTCACCGGCGGTTTCATATTCATACTGAGTATCCTTGAATCTCCATGTCCATGTGTTCCAGCCATCGGTAGTTGTAGCCTTCAGGTTAGCTTTGGAGAATCTCACCATCTTGCCATCCGCATTCACCTTGAATAGTCCGCTCAATGCTCCTGTCGGTTGAAATTCAGTACTCAAATCAAGTTCGTATGGTGTTGAAATGTAGTCGTTTGCAACAATTGCATTTATCGTTGGACGAGTTCCTTTGTGGCGGCCAGAAAATGCTCCATCGGCATCTGCAGCTTTTTCATCTTGCGGAAGCAAAACTGCCCACACATCACCAATCTTAGACGGAATTGTAATGGCACCTTCATTCACCAAACTGTAAGTAAAGCCCTCGTCAGTACCTGCTTTAGTATGATCGAAATCAACAGTAACCAGATTGTTCATACCGGTGATGCATGTTCCTGCCTGATCGTAGCCTGCCGGCTTATTCACATGGAATTTCACGATAGCGCATTTGTTCAGAAGTCTGGCGGTATAATCGCCGGTAGCCGAAGGATATACTTCTGCCGAATGAGCATAGTTGATTACAGGATATTTGATTACTTGGTCAGAAATATCCAAAGTGGCAACATTGCCATCAAACGTTGGCTCAAATCCCTTTCCTCCAAGGAAATAGAAATACAGAGGTTCATCATCAACAGTTTCAGCAATATTGATATCACCAGTAAAATTGCCACTGGAATATGTCAGATAACCGACGTATGTCTTGTTGTATCCGACATACATCTTATCACCATTTTCAAACGAAACTGCTGCATAGCCTACTGATGCCGCATTGGTTGTGTCAACAATCACTCTTGAATTATCTTCCACTCTAAGGGTTATGTGTGCTTTGTGCGCTCCTTCGCCCTGTAATGCCGGGCTCTTTTTACACTGTGTCATTCCAAGAAGCAACACGCATGCCATCAACATCATAACACCCTTACGCAACGAGCGTCTGCGGCGTGCAACTGCATAACCGGCGCCCAACATGCTCATTATCAAAAGCCCACTGCCAAGTGGTGCAGGTTCACCAATTCCCTGTGGGATAAGACCGGCGCCACCGATTGTGATGCCAAAAGAGCCTCTTAATTCATCATCAGAACCGTCCCAATCATTAATAAACGCGTCCGCTGTCTGTGCATTAACTGGCAGGACGAACGAGACTGCCATGCACAATGAAAGCATTAAAGCCTTCAAGTAAAAAAGCTTTCTCATGATTTTTAATAATATTAGTTGATATAAGTGTTTGATTTTCAGACCGCTGTCTGTCCGAGGGGGGGGGCATACGGAATATTGGCTACCTGTAGGATATGACAGGTAGCACAAACTATTCGTTATATTATTACCCTTCTCCATAAGCGGCCGCAAAGTTACTCATAAACCGCCGAATAAAGGTTGTCAATATGTCGCCAAAATTTGTCTAAAAGTACCGTTCTACCTAACAAAGACGCGTTTCACCACTATGCCTTTGCCGGTATCTATGCGAAGCATGTACAAGCCGTCTCCAAACTGTGACAAATCGATAGCAGTGTCTGTTGTCTCCAACACCTTCTGTCCCAATGCGTTGATCACTGTGACAGCCTTTATTCCCTCGGCGCTGATGCTGATAAGACCGCTTGTAGGGTTAGGATAAACAACAACGCTGCCGTCGAGTTCAGCTATGCCGTCGGTAGTAACATGTGCCGTTACAGACTCCGACTCGCAGTGATGGCCACCGGCTATAGTGTTAATCGCCGACACCCGGTAGTATTGGCTAACCGACTGAATATCGTTGTCTATATAAGTGGTGGCATCGCCATCGGCATAACCTATCAGGTTGTAATTCGAGCCATCTGACGAACGGTAGATGCTATACTTCTCCGTGACACTGGCTGTGCCGGCCCATAACACGTTGGTTACGGTGATATTGTCTATGCACAGTGCATAGGCCGCAACTGATGTGTTGTGACGGAAGCCCAGATATATGTTCTGCCCTGCATAGTCCGACAAGTCAACCGAATAGCGTGAATACGGATAGGCAGTGTTCCACGACTGTATGGTATTGATGGTCATGCCGTCTTCCGATGCCACAACCACTTCAAAATGCTCCACAGGATAGCTGGGGTCGAAGCCCGTGGCAAAGAAATCCATGCGCGCGCCAGGCAGCACCTTCAGCAAAGGCATGAAGGCATAGTTGTCGGGAGTGAGTGGGCCGGAGGAATTGCTATACGAGAACGACACCAAGGAGGCATTGGTGCCAGTGGTGTTGGGGGTGCCGTCGGGATCCATTCCGCCTGCAGCATAAATGCCAAACACCAAACCGTCGCCGTCACCGTCGAGGAAGGTCCATCCCTGAGGGTCGTCCTGGAAATCTGTAAATATGTTGCGTTCCCAAGTGAGAGTCACCTTCTGTCCGTCGTAATCGGCAGTAAGGTTCTCCGGAGCCACACAGTTGAGCTGAGCTGTGATACATTGCGGAGCCGCAAGGGCATAATAAGTGCCGTCTGTCTTGCCTCCTTCCTGGATGATACGAATGCAATACTCTGAGTTATAACGATTTACATTATGAGTAAAGCTTTCCTCACCATGATTCAAGGTGGCTATAAGCTCGCCGCCGGCATAAACCAAAGCGCCCTTTGCAGGACGTATGATTTCAGCTTCGATATTGGTAATCTTGATGTTGTCTATATTGAGATAATACGTCTCGCCCACTGTGTTGAAATGACGGAAAGCCACGTAAATCTGCTGTCCGGCGTATGCTGAGAGGTCGACAGAGTGTTCTGTATAGCTGCCGGTGCTGTTCCATTCGGCTATGGTGGTGAAGTCGGCAGGATTGGTGTTGCCGGTTGTCGACACTGCCACTCCGAAATGCTCAGGGTCTGGGGCTATGCCCGGCTGGTCGGCGTCTTTAGCCACAAATGAAAGCACTGTGTTTGCCGAGGCTACAAGGTGAGGCAAAACCGCGTAATTATCAGGGTTCAATTGCTGTCCCTGCCATGAATTCGAGCGCAGGCAAGGGCCGCTGCCATAGCCGCCATACTGGCAGGCATAGAAATTCAGGCCGTCGCCGTTGGCGTCTATAACTGTGAGGTCCGACATGGTGGTGTCGGCAAAGTCGTAAAGCAACTCATCGACCACAAACGAAGTGCTCATCATTGGCAAGGTCCAGCTGAGGTTGACTGAGTTGCCGTTGCTGTCGGCATGCAAGCCTGTAGGCGAACCCTGGAAGTTATCGCCCGAGCGGAATGTCCAGTCTGTCGACTTTGTCAAAGTGGCACCCGACTGATATGTTGCCGTAACGGTGGTAGAATGTGACGAGTTGTTTGTAAAACATTTAGTATCAAGTAGATATTTCACACCTGTCACATTGTTGGCGACCACATTTCCATCGAGAGAGATGCTGCAGTTGACTATAGGATCTTTGGCCTGCGGTCCCACAAATATATCGTCCACGACAAGACAGAAGTGGTTGGTGCTGTTAAAGTGGCGTATGGCTATGTAGACATCCTGTCCCACGTAGCTGTTCAAGTCGACTGAATACTCATGCCAGCCGCCCTGTTTGGCAGTCATAGTCCACTCCTGAAGCATCGTAAAGTCTGATGCTGCGGTGCCTGTTGTCGACACTGCCAGTCCGAAATGGTCGGCCGGATAAGCCTCGTCGAGAGCGCTGGCATAGAACGAAACATAATGATTGTTAGCCGTTATCGTAATTTGAGGCGACACCAGATAGTTGTCTGGCGACAGTGCGCCCGCATAGTTGCTGTATGAATATGAGAACACTGCGCCATTGGTGTTGTGGTGACCATATCCCCCGCCTATCGGTGAAAGCGTCCAGTTGTAGCTGTCGCCGTCAGCGTCTATGGTTGTCCATGCCAAAAGACGTCCTTCGTCGTAATCATTCTCAAAATCGTAACAATAACCGTCGTTACCGGTGTAATAGCTCGGAGCGTGAAGTAACACAAAGCCCGAAGCCGAAACATAATTGTCAACGCCAGTCTGGGCGTTCAAAACTAAAGATGATGCTAGTAAAACTGCCATCGCAGCCAATGGAATAAAAAACTTTTTCATATAAAAAAACTTAAAAAATTCTAGTGTTTCACCACCACGTTGTCCGAGCCTAAACGGACCTTGAGCCAGCGTTCTATCTGATCGCACAGTTGCTGGCTGATGGTGTCGTTGCAAGTGATATAAGCCACTATATGCTCATGCTCCAGGTTGGCCTCGGCATTAACCGACGAGCCTCTGGTCAGGCTCAGGCTTGTAATCTCGGGATGCTGGGCAAACAGTTCCTGCGATACAGCATATACCGGCAGCTCGCGGTCTGCGTAGGTGTCAAGGCGTGAGTTCAGCTTGACTATACTGTCATTCAACGCTTTTATCTGCTTGTCGGCATGCTCGTAAATACCTTTAACTATCTCGGTTTCGGATATCTCCGCGCGAGCCATTGTGGCATCCTCGTGTATGATGATCTGACCGCGTGTGAAGCCGTACATTTCAGCGTCGCGGTACAAAGTCTCACGGGCTTCCGGCGTCATGGCCTCACCTGCCACATACAATTCGACAGTAGGAGACTTCCGGTTGTAAACAGCCTTATGGTCATAAACAAAACTCCGGCCCATGTTCTTGTGCTTGCGCACCAGAGTGGCGGCGTCAATTTTGAAATTATTCTCCTTAACCACACTCACGGCAGTGAAAATGCTCGGCACTATGATGATGGCAAGCAGTACCCCATACCAACTTTTATTGATTTTCTGATGTTTCCCGTCGGTCACCTCCACTGTTGGGAAATGTAACAGCTTAACCGTCATGAAAGTTGCCAGAGCGATGAAAATCGTATTAATAATAAATAGGTATAAGGCTCCGCCAATAAAAGTTATGTTCAAACGGGAAACACCGTAGCCCACCGTGCAGAGTGGCGGCATCAAAGCCGTAGCTATGGCCACACCTGCAATCACAGTCCCCTTATCCTTGCGTGAAGTCTCCAAAATACCAGCAAAACCGCCAAACAGAGCAATCAGAACGTCGAAAATGGTCGGTTTGGTACGTGCCAGCAGCTCCGACTGATTTTCCAGAGTCAACGGGCTCAAAAGGAAAAACACCGAAGATGCGAGTATGCTGATAACCACCATGATAGCAAAATTCTTCAAGGAATCCACCAACAGGGTTTTATCTTCCGTTCCAAGGCCCAAACCCATACCCATGATAGGTCCCATCACCGGCGATATCAACATGGCGCCAATGATGACCGGAATGGAGTTGACATTCAAACCCACCGAAGCGATTACTATGGCGCAAGCCAAAATGACCACGTTAGGTCCGCGGAACTCAATGTTCTTACGGATAGATATATCAGCTGTATGATGATCAATATGTTCGCTTATATTGATTAATGCCACGATTTTACGAAAAAACCTGTTCATTTGTCAATTTCGTTAGTTAGTTTGAGAGTGCAAAAATAGCAATTTTTTGAAAATTAATTTAAAATATCATTGATTGGTGATAAATATTCTTAATTTTGCACCCAATAGTATTAATGATTCAAATATTTAAATTTTTATAAAATGAAAAAAGCATTATTGTTAATCAGTGTCATGGCTTTTGCCATGGGTTCTGTGTTTGCTGGTCCTGTCGGACAGACTCGTGCCATGCAGATCGGACAACGTTTCATGAATTCAGATCAGCTGCAGCTGGTTCACACCTCAGCTACTCGCGGCGACGTTGACTATTATGTGTTCAACCTTGACGGCGGCGGTTTTGTCATTGTGGCTGGCGACGACTGTGTCAAGCCTATTCTCGCCTACTCCACCACAGGCAGCTTCGACCCAAGCAACGTGTCTGACGGCTTTGATTTCACACTCAGAAGCTTCAGCCAGGACATCCAATATGTCAGAGAGCACAACATTGAAGCCACAGCCGACATCCGTGCCGAATGGCAGTCGGTGATGGCAAACGGCACCATCAAGCCGGGCACCGGAAACCGCAGCGTGGTAGGCCCTCTCTGCCAGACCACCTGGAACCAGAACTTCCCATACAACAGCCAGTGCCCTGAAGACGGACAGGGCAGCGGCGGCCACGTATACGCAGGCTGCGTCGCCACAGCCATGGCTCAGGTCATGAAATTCTGGGACTATCCTGCGCATGGATTCGGCTCATACTCATATTATCCGAGCGGTTATCCAGAGCAGTATGCCAATTTCGAAGAGACTGAATATCATTTCGAGTTGATGCCTAACGACCTGGATTCACTCAGCACCGAGGAAGATTATTTCTATATCGCTCAGTTCCTGCATCACTGCGGAATAGCTGTAGATATGATGTACGGCTACAACGGCAGCGGAGCATATTCAGATGATGTACCATACGCTTTGCGCACATATTTCGGCTACAACTGTGACGAGTTGGAAAATAAAGACTCTTGGTATTCGGGCGGCTACAACAATGAGGAATGGGCTCAGCTGCTGAAAGACGGCGGTCTTGACGAGGGTATTCCTCTGTATTACAGCGGACAGGACGACGACTGGCAGGGCGGTCACGCTTATGTGTGCGACGGTTACGACGAGAACGACTACTTCCACTTCAACTGGGGCTGGAGCGGCCGCGACGACGCATGGTGCCCAATCGGAGCTCTCAACACCACAAAATATCATTTCAACATGATGAACGGAATGATCGGACATATCATCCCTGATTTACCGGAATATAACGAGCGTCCTGAAGCAATTACAGATTTTGATGTGGTTGAAAACGACGATATGACAAGCGTAAGCATCATCTGGACCAATCCTGAATACAACCTGGCCGGCGAGCCTCTGACCGACTTCACAGTTTACGTTTATCGTGACAGAGAAGTCATTTTCCAAACAGAAGGAGTGAAAGGCTCAAGAATGGTAATCAACGACATGAACCTCGAAGCCGGACTTTACCAATATTCCATTATCGCTGAAAATGAATATGGCTTCAGCAAGAAAGCTTACGCTAAGATTCTTGTAGGCGACAAGTGCGACATAGTGTTCGAGCTCACCGACGATGAAGGTGACGGCTGGAAAGGCGCCTGCATCAGCGTGACCGACGAAAACGGCAACCGCATCGCAAAAGTCACCATGACTGAAGGTTCAGAACTGACAGTGGTTGTGCCGTTGCTGACAGGCAACATCAACTTCATCTGGAACCACGGCTGGTATCACACAAACGTACAATATGACACCGACTACGAGTGCCACTTCACCATCTACGACGCCAATGGTACCGAGCTCTATGTTTCAGGCGACCACAGCGACGGTGTATTCCTCACCTACGACAACAACTGCGACGACGAAGTCAACGAAGTCTTCGTAAACGTGTGCAACATCTACCCTAACCCGACCAAAGGCATGCTCAATGTCGAAGGCGATGGCGAGATGACAATCTCAGTGCTCAACGTGCTTGGCCAGAAGGTTCTTGAGACAACAGCCACCGACAATGCCACCCTCGACATGAGCGGCTTCGAGACAGGCATCTACATGGTACGCATCGAGACAGCCCAGGGCACTATGACAGAAAAGGTTAGCGTAAGAAGATAGTATCTTGGAAACATTTGATAAAAAAACTTGAAATCACTCGTGATTTCAAGTTTTTTTTATATCTTTGCAGGACTTAACCATTATTAACTTAAATTAAAATGAGAAAATATCAATTTTTGTTGATTGCGATTTTTGCCTTAGCTATTGGCAAAATTTACGCAGGTCCTGTCGGCGCCCAGCGCGCCCAGCAACTCGGACAGCGTTTTATGAACGCTGCAAAGGGTTCACAGCAAACTGAAATTCAATTAGTTCACACCGCTGCCACTCGTGGTGATGCGGATTATTATGTTTTCAATGTAGGTGACAACAATGGATTCGTCATCATAGCCGGTGACGATCGTGTGAAGCCGATTTTGGCTTATTCCACAACAGGATGCTTCAACCCTAACGAGGTCGCTGACGGTTTCAGTTTCACGCTCAACAGTTTCAGCGATGAAATTCAATATATCAGAGAAAACAACCTCGAAGCCACTGCAGACATCGTTGCTGAATGGGCATCGGTGTCAGAAAACGGCCTTATCAAACAAGGCAGGGGCAATCGCGTTGTTGTCGCTCCTCTCCTTCAGACCACATGGCATCAGAATTTCCCATACAACAGCCAGTGTCCAGAAGACCCGGATGGCCACGGTGGACATGTTTGGGCCGGCTGCGTCGCAACAGCTATGGGTCAGGTGATGAAATTCTGGAACTACCCTGAACGTGGATTTTTCTCACACTCTTATTATCCTGAAGGTTATCCGCAGCAGACGGCCAACTTTTACGAGACTGAATATCATTTTGAGTTGATGCCCAATGATATTGACTCATTGAACACCGAGGAAGATTACTTCTATATCGCTCAGTTACTGCATCATTGCGGAGTTTCTGTGGAAATGATATACGGTCCCGACGGCAGCGGTGCCTTTTCTGAAGATGTGGCTGAAGCGTTACGTTCTTATTTTGGATATACTTGCGATGATCATATCACCAACTATGGCGGTGGCTTTTGGGGCCCCGGCTACACCAATGAGGAATGGATCCAGATGCTGAAAGACGGCGGTCTCGACGAAGGCATTCCGTTGTATTACAGCGGTCAGGACGACAGCGGTGCCGGTGGTCACGCCTTCGTGTGCGACGGCTACGACGAGAACGACTATTTCCACTTCAACTGGGGTTGGAGCGGCAAAGACGATGCATGGTGCCCTGTCGGAGCGCTCAACACAACGAAATACGCATTCAACGAACTTAACGGCTTCACGGGACACATCATTCCCGAAACATCGGAGTATTTCGAACGCCCGGAAAGCATCACCAACTTGGAATTGATTGAAGACAGAGACAATTCAAGTGTAAGGATTCAGTGGATCAACCCATCCTACAAGCTTAACGGTGAGCCGCTTGAGGGTTTTGATATATGTATCTATCGCAATGGAGAACTCATAGCCGGTAGTTTTTACGGTCAAATGCCAGGCAGCCCGATGATTTACACTGATAATGATATTGAAGACGGTCTTTACCAATATGGAGTGATGATTGTTAATGAACACGGCATCAGTCACACGGAATATGCCTCAATTCTTGTCGGAGACAAATGCGACATCGTTTTCGAGCTCACCGACGACGAGGGTGACGGCTGGAAAGGCGCCTGCATCAGCGTGACCGACGAAAACGGCAACCGCATCGGTGCTGTCACCATGACTGAAGGTTCATCACAAACCATTGTATTGCCATTGCTGAAAGGCAACCTCAACTTCATCTGGAACCACGGCTGGTATCACACAAGCCCTCTTTATGACACCGACTACGAGTGCCACTTCACCATCTACGACGCCAATGGCACTGAGCTCTATGTTTCAGGCGACCATAGCGACGGCATCTTCCTCACATACGACAACAACTGCGACGACCAAGTCAACGAAGTATTTGTGAACGATTGCAACATCTACCCTAACCCGACCAACGGCATACTCAACATTGAAGGCGAAGGCGCAATGACAATCACAGTGCTCAACGTGCTCGGCCAAAAGGTTCTTGAAACAACAGCCACCGACAATGCAACCCTCAACCTGGGTGGTTTCGGATCAGGAATCTACATGGTTAGAATTGAGACTGCAAATGGTACAAAGACCGAGAAAATTAGCGTAAAAAGATAACATAGATAATAGATAAAAAAATAGAGCCGCCACATCGTGACGGCTCTACATGTATTAATTAATAAGGTATCTTATTAATCGTTGTACTCAGCCAAAACTTCTTTGACTTTGTCAGGTGTCAAACGGCCATAGACCTTGTCACCAATCATAGCGACTGGAGCAAGACCGCAGGCGCCCACGCAACGGAGGCAGTTCAATGAGAACTTTCCGTCAGGTGTTGTGCCACCGACTTCAACGCCGAGCTGACGTTTCAATTCATCCAAAACCTTCTCAGCGCCACGCACATAGCAGGCTGTACCCAAGCAAACTGAAATCGGGTATTTGCCCTTTGGAGTCATGGTGAAGAATGAATAGAATGAAACGATACCGTAAACTCTTGATACAGGGATATTCAACTCCTTAGCGACGAGTTCCTGAACTTCTGCTGAGAGGTAGCCGTACTCACCCTGAACCTTGTGAAGCACGTTGATAACTTCACCACCGTCATTACGGAATGATTTGCAAACATCCTTAATGAAGTTGATTTTATCTTCTGATAATTTAATAACTGCCATAATATTCAATTTTTAATTTTCCAACAATTATTTTTCGCTAATCTCAACATGTTCTGACTTGTCGAAATAGTGTGTATGCAGCAGTTCATGTGACTTGTGGCCGCATGGTTCACCAAAGTACTCAGCGTAGATCTTCTTGATTGAAGGATTCTCGTGTGACTTACGGATCGGTTTGCCGAGGTCTTCACGATAGATAGCCTCTGTACGTTTCTTGATGATTTCACTGTTGCCATGGTGATATGGCTGACCAGCTCCGCCGACGCAACCGCCTGGGCAAGCCATGACTTCGATAGCGTGGAACTGCTCTTTGCCTTCGCGAACTCTTTCGAGGAGCTTGCGTGCATTTGCCAGACCGTGAGCGATACCGATGTGGATTGGGGTGCCTGCGAAGTCAACCCAAGCGTCACGGATACCGTCCATACCACGGAGTTCTGTAAAGTCGATCTTAGGAAGCGGTTTGCCAGTGAATACCTCGTATGCTGTACGGACAGCAGCCTCGATAACACCACCTGTTGCACCGAAGATGACAGCAGCACCTGTTGACTCGCCGAGCGGATCATCGTAATCCTCTGATGGCATGTCCTTAAGGTCGAGGTTGAACTGCTTGATCAAGCGGGCCAACTCACGTGTTGAAAGGACGTAGTCGATATCCGGGTTACCGTCTTTGTAGAACTCTTTACGTTTGCTTTCGTACTTCTTAGCCAAGCAAGGCATGATAGAGACGACGACGAGGTCTTCTCTCTTGATGCCCATCTTGTCAGCCCAGTAGTTCTTAGCGACAGCGCCGAACATCTGCATAGGTGACTTGGCTGTTGAAGGAACGTCAAGCATATCTGGGAAGTTGTGCTCGAAGAAGTTGACCCAACCTGGGCAGCATGATGTCAAGATAGGAAGACGGACTGACTTGTCGCCTGCCATGAACTTCTTGATTCTGCCGAGGAGCTCTGTACCTTCTTCCATGATTGTCAAGTCAGCGGTGAAGTCTGTATCGAACACATAGTCGAAACCGAGGCGGCGCAATGCTGCTGCCATCTGGCCTGTGACGATAGTACCTGCCGGCATGCCGAACTCTTCGCCGAGAGCGACACGTGTTGCAGGAGCTGTGTTGACGATGACGGTCTTCTTAGGATTGTTGATAGCTGCCATGACTGCGCGTGTGTCGTCAACCTCGCTCAAAGCGCCGACTGGGCACACCTGGACGCACTGACCGCACATGACGCATGGTGAATCCATGAGGTCCTGCTCGAAAGCTGGAGCGACGACGGCCTGGAAGCCACGGTTCACAGCTGACAAAGCACCGACTGTCTGGATGTTGTTACATACGTTCTCGCAGCGGCGGCACATGATACATTTGTCAATGTCACGAACGATTGAAGGTGACATATCCTTGCGGTATGTTGACTGTTCACCCTTGAATGGGATGTCGCGGATACCGAGGTTCTGAGCGAGCTTCTGGAGTTCGCACTGTCCTGACTTGGCGCATGTCAAGCAGTCTGTCGGGTGGTCTGAAAGAATCAGCTCAACAACAGTGCGGCGTGCGTTGATGACGCGTGCGCTGTGTGTGAGAACTTCCATACCTTCGACGCAGTCTGTTGCGCAAGCTGGAGCAAGGTTACGACGTGGTTTGCCGTTGAAATCCTTTGTGATTTCGACAACGCAAACACGGCATCCACCTGGTTTGTTCTCAAAGTTCATTCCTGCCAACTCGAAATAGCAGAGGGTAGGAATATGAATACCGGCCTGACGGGCAGCTTTCAAAATTGTTGTGCCTTCTGCGACCTGAATCTGTTTGTTATCTATTGTTACATTAATCATATCTTTCTCCTCCTCTATTTTATTTGACAGAAATAGCATCAAATTTACATCCACTCATACATGCACCGCACTTGATACACTTCGTTGTGTCGATTTCCATTGAAGGAAGCTTGTGACCTTCGGCGATGTAGCTGGTCTTCGAGATGGCTTCTACAGGGCAGTTCTTGGCGCATTTGCCGCAGCCGATACATTTATCCTTGTCGATGGCGTATGTCATGAGTTTCTTGCAGACACCAGCGCGGCACTTCTTGTCGACGACGTGCTCCACGTATTCATCCCAGAAGTTGTCGAGTGTTGACAACACAGGGTTTGGTGATGTCTGACCGAGACCGCACAATGCTGTGTCTTTGATGACAGCGGCGAGGTTACGGAGCTCCTGAAGGTCGTCCATTGTACCGTTGCCTTGTGTGATCTTGTTGAGGATTTCGAGCATTCTCTTGTTACCGATACGGCATGGTGAGCATTTACCGCAGCTCTCTTCGCATGTGAACTCGAGGTAGAACTTGGCGATAGCCACCATACATGATGTGTCGTCCATGACGACCATACCGCCTGAGCCCATCATTGAGCCGGCTGCCATCAATGAGTCGTAGTCGATAGCTGTGTCGAGGTGTTTCTCTGTCAAGCAGCCGCCTGAAGGACCACCAGTCTGGACAGCTTTGAACTTACGGCCACCCTTGATACCACCACCGATTTCGTAGATGATGTCGCGGAGTGTTGTTCCCATAGGAACCTCGATAAGACCGACGTTGTTGATCTGGCCTGCCAAAGCGAACACCTTTGTACCTTTTGACTTCTCTGAGCCGATTGATGCGAACCAGTCGGCACCCTTTGTGATGATGATCGGGATATTTGCGAATGTCTCAACGTTGTTAACGTTAGATGGCTTTGCCATGTAACCTGAAACAGCCGGGAATGGTGGTTTCAAGGTAGGCTCACCACGTTTGCCTTCCATTGAGTGGATAAGAGCTGTCTCTTCACCGCAGACGAATGCGCCGGCGCCGTAGCGGAGCTCGATATCGAAGTTGAAACCGCTTCCGAGGATGTCGTCGCCGAGGAGGCCGTATTCACGGGCCTGAGCGATAGCAACCTGCAAACGGTGGATAGCCAATGGGTATTCAGCACGGATGTAGACCAAACCCTTGGTTGCGCCGATAGCGTAACCGCAGATAGCCATAGCCTCGATGATTGAGTTCGGGTCACCTTCCATGATTGAACGGTCCATGAACGCACCCGGGTCGCCTTCGTCAGCGTTGCAGATGACGTATTTCTGGTCGGCCTTGTTCTTTGCGCAGAGACCCCATTTCACACCTGTCGGGAAGCCCGCGCCGCCACGGCCACGCAGACCTGACTTGGTGATCTCGTCGATGACCTGCTGAGGTGTCATCTCGCCCAACACCTTTGCGATAGCCTCATAACCACCGCGTGAGATGTATTCGTCAATATCTTCAGGGTTGATGAAACCGCAGTTACGCAAAGCTATACGGAGCTGTTTCTTATAGAAACCCATGTGCTTTGAGTCGGAGACATGCTGTTTGTTCTCCGGGTCGAGGTAGAGAAGGTCTGTCACCTTACGGCCTTTGATGATATGCTCGTTGACGATCTTCTCGACATCTGTAGGTTTGACTTGAGTGTAGAATGTGTTGTCAGGGAGCATCTTGACGATAGGGCCCTTCTCGCAGAATCCGAAGCAGCCAGTTCTGATGACCTGCACTTCATCTTGCAAACCTTTTTCTTTCAATATTCTTTCAAAGGTTGCAATGATCTCATCACTTGCAGATGCCTTACATCCGGTACCACCGCAGCAAAGCACGTGCGTTTTGATTTTTGTCATATAAAGTCCTCCAATTTAGAATGAATGATTAGATTTTCTCATAGTTCACCGGGATGATGCCTTCAACGAGTTCGTTGTTCATGACATACTTGGTGAGAATCTCGTCAGCGCGCTTGTTGTCGACGTGACCGAAAACGATAGGATCCTTACCTGGGCATTTCACCTCGATGGTTGGTTCTGCGTGGCAGTAGCCCATGCAGCCTGTCTGAGTGAAGACGATGCTGAGTTTCAACTCATCGGCTTTCTCCATCATGTGTTCCATGACCTGTTTTGCGCCGGCGGCGATACCGCAGGTTGCCATAGCAACTTTAATCTGAACCATAGAGTCAGGATTGTCGCTCTTTTCACGAAGGTCGAGATTTGATTGTAATTTCTCTCTCATAGCCTTCAATTCTGCCAAAGATTTTACTTTTGCCATATTTTGTAAAATTATGTTAATGAATGATTTATGAATATTTCTTCAATATTTTCAAACCTATTTTATAGTTTGGCAAATATACGATTCTTTTTTATATAAATAAATATTATAAAAAAATTAATTTTCGTTCCTCATCGAGAATTCACAGCCACAGTATCTCTGGTTGTAAAAATTGTATTCCTTAATGATTTCTAGCCTTCTCTCGCTCAAGCCTCCCTTGCGCCAATTTTGCGCCCAGAAGGTGACATCAGGGTATTGCGAGGCGGCAAAAAGGCCTGCTTCCTCGATTTGTTCGAGGCTCTTCCAACGGCTAGAAGCAAGGGTTGTCGTAATGACCTTAAAGCCGTGCTCATGGGCAAATTTTGCAGCACGTAACAGTCTGTATTTGAAGCACTTAAGACAGCGCCCTCCCCTTTCCGGCTCAGCCTCCAGACCAGCCATTTCAGAGCGCCATTTTTCATGGTCGTAGTCGTCGTCAATTATCTCCAAACCGAGTGAGGTGGCATAGCGGGTGCATTCGTTCTTTCGAATCTCGTATTCCTCCAACGGGAAAATGTTGGGATTGCTATAATATATAGTAGGTGTGATGCCGTGCTGCATCATGCATTCAATGATAGCCGACGAGCATGGCGCGCAGCAGGTGTGAAGGAGCACCTTGGTCTCCCCTCCTGGAACCGATATCTCGAACTTCTTTTTCACGCTACAAAATTAGCAATAATTTGTTTAAAAAAATTATTTTTCGATTTCCTTTGTTTTCTCATTATTATATCCTAAATTTGCAGTCTTATTTTGAATTTTTAAATAGAAAATAATATGAAAGTACAAGAATTAGTTGACAAGCTGGGACTTAAGGTCCTCGCCGGCAAAAACGGCCTCGACCGTGAGATTGACGGTTGCTACATCAGCGACCTCCTCAGCGACGTGATGGGCAATGCACAGGAAGGTAACATCTGGATCACACTCCAGACACATAAAAACGTAATGGCAGTGGCATCTCTGAAAGAAATGTCATGCATCATACTGGTGAAAGACCTCGGTGCTAACGAGGACACCATCAACCAAGCCGATGAGGAAGAGATCCCGATTCTCCAAACCTCACTGCCTACATACGAAATCGCCGGATTGGTATACAATTTATTAAACAATAAATAATTGCCGGAACTCAAAAAATATAGAGCCGACCTTCACCTCCACACGGTGCTTTCGCCGTGCGGTGATATCTATATGTCGCCAGCTGCCATAGTCGAACAGGCCAAGAAGCTGCATCTCGACATGATAGCCATCTGCGACCACAACACCACCCGACAGGTGAAGGTAACCCAACAGATTGGGCGCGAGCAGGGCGTGTTTGTCATAGGCGGCGTGGAAATTACCACTCAGGAAGAGGCTCATGCCCTCGCCTATTTCGAGACCGACGAACAGCTCGACAAGTTCCAGGAGTTTCTCGACGAGCATCTGCCCCACATCCCTCTCGACGAGGAAAAATTCGGCTATCAGCTCATAGTCGACAAGGACGAGGAGATAGTTGGCGACGAGCCTTGGCTGCTGTGGTCGGCCCTCGACTGCGACCTCGACATGCTTTACGACAAGGTGCATGAAATCGGAGGTCTGTTTGTGCCGGCTCACGTCAACAAACCGGCTTCGTCACTGATGTCGCAGTTGGGTTTCATTCCGCCAGACATCAAGGCCGACGCCCTCGAAATTTCAAAGCACGTCAAGAAAGACGAGTTTTTGAAGAAGTTCGCTTACTTGAAGAAGTTCATGTTCACCAAGAGCAGCGACGCTCATTTTTTACATATCATAGGCGAGGTGCACTGCGTGTTCCACATGTACGACCTCACTTTTGACGAGTTCCGCCGCACCCTCCGTGGCGAGGACGGCAGGTACGTCGACACAGAACCACAAGAAAAACTACAACTTTTATTCGGATGAAAGAACTGGCATTACATGTATACGACCTGATGGAGAACTCCACCGCAGCCAACTCGACCCTTGTCGAGCTGACCATCAAAGACAGCCTGAAGGACAACATTTACGCCTTCACCATCAAAGACAACGGCAAAGGCATGTCGCCGGAGTTTCTGGCTAAGGTCACCGACCCTTGGACGACTTCCAGAACCACTCGAAAAGTCGGTCTGGGTCTACCTTTGATTAAAATGAACACAGAGAACTGCGGCGGCGGCATGAAGATTGAGAGCGAGGTCGGCAAAGGCACCGTGCTCAACTTCTGGTTCCAGCACGACAACATCGACCGTCCGCCCATGGGCGACCTCTCGGGCACTCTGGTGATGCTGTTCGCCGCTCACGAGGACATACATTTCATCTACAAACACATCACCGACGAAGGAGAGTATGTGTTCGACACCGACGAAATCAAGGAGGCACTCGACGGAATGTCAATGAACGACATCAATATCATGAAGTATCTGAAAGAGATGATTCAAGAAAATCTGGAAGAAATTCATTACAATGAATGATTCCCCCCTGGATTGTTAAATCATATAATTGAAAAAAGATAAATTACAAACAACAAATGAAACTATCAGAAATCGCTAAACTTTTGAACGCCAAGGTGGTTTGCGGTCAGGACCGTCTGGACGAAGAGCAGGACAAAGTCTTCGCCAGCGACTTGATGTCGGACATCCTCACCTTGGGCGACAATTTCCCGATGATAGTCACAGGACTCTGCACCATGCAGACCATCCGCACTGCAGAGATGGGCAACCTCGACATCATCGTGTTCGTCAGAAAGAAGAAAACTACGGAAGAGATGATAGAGCTGGCCGAAGATGAGGGCATGGTCCTCATGGAATGCGACTACTCTATGTTCAAAGCCTGCGGTCTTCTTTGGGAAGCCGGACTCAAACCAATTTATTAACACTAAACAGATTGATTAACTACTATGCATCTTGAATACACTGTAATAGAAGGAGATTTCGTCAACGCAGGCTCGGCTTCAAGTTCCATCAAGAAGACCTTGAAGCAGCTCAACGTCAACCCGTCCATAGTCAAACGCGTCGTTGTCGCCCTTTACGAGGCCGAAGTCAACGCTATCGCGCATGCCTACGGCGGTGTTGTCACCGCCGACATCGACGCTGGCAAGATACTCCTTCGTGTCATCGATAAAGGCCCCGGCATCCCGGACATCGACTGGGCAATGCAGGAGGGCAACTCCACCGCCTCGCCTGAGGTCCGCAACATGGGCTTCGGCGCCGGCATGGGACTGCCTAACATCAAAAAGAACGTCGACCGCCTCAACGTGCAGTCGACCGTTGGTGTAGGCACCACAGTTGAAATGGAAGTAAATTTGAGCTAAGTCTCGACGTCATTTCAAATGACGAAAATAATATATAGGAATTAAAAGATTAGGATTATGGCATTTTTTCACGCTTTACAGATACACGAAAACGTTTGCGAAGGTTGCTCTCACTGCATGAGGGTGTGCCCTACCGAAGCTATCCGTGTGCGCGACGGAAAAGCACACATCAATGAGGACCGCTGCATCGACTGCGGCAACTGCTTCATAGCATGTCCGCACAAAGCCGTCTATGTCAAGCAGGACGACTTTGAGGAAATCTTCAAATATCCTTGCCGTGTCGCACTTGTGCCCGCCGTTTTCCTCGGCCAGTTCAAAGACGACATCAGCGTTTCGCGCATCTACTCCATCCTCAACGAGATAGGCTTCCAGCACGTCATCGAGACGGAAATCACAACGCCTATCTACACCGAGGCCAAAAACCGTCTGGAGCGTGAAGGCAACACCAAGCCCCTAATCTCATCGTTCTGCCCGGCCATAGTCCGACTGATACAAGTTAAGTTCCCAGGCTTGGTTGAAAACATCATGCCGCTCAGAACTCCGCTTGACCTCACAGCCATATACATCAGACGCAAACTCGTCAAAGACGGCTGGCCTGAAGACCAGATCGGAGTGTTCTACGTCACCCCTTGCGCAGCCAAGATAGCGGCCGTGAAAAGCCCTGTCGGCGAAGAGAGGTCGAGCGTGGACGGCGTCATCAACATGGACTCGCTCTACAACAGAGTCTACAAGAAAATCAAGGAACAAGGCCACGATTACAAAGAGGTGAAACTGCCCATCGCCCAGCTCACTTCCGACAGCATACTCATGTCGCTGACTAACGGCGAACGCCGTCTCTCCGTATCCGAGCATTCACTGTCGATAGACGGCATAGACAACGTGATAGAGTTCCTCGAGAAAGTTGAAAACGACGAAATTGAAGGCGTCGACTTCCTCGAACTACGCGCCTGCGACCAAAGCTGCCCTGGAGGCATTCTCACCTACAACAACCGCTTCCTCACCTGCGAGCGCATGTTCGGCCGAGCCAGATACGTGGCCGGCAAGGAACGCCGAGGCGAGATGACCAGAGCCGACGAAGTGGAAGGCGAACGCGAATACCTGCTTAACAATGTCAAAATCGACGAAGTGGAGCCACGTTCCATCAGCCTCGACCCCGACATCTCCAAAGCCTTGGAGAAAATGAACAGAATAAAGGAGTTGGAGCGTCTGTTGCCACAAATCGACTGCGGCATTTGCGGAGCTCCTTCCTGCGACGCCTTGGCTGAAGATATAGTCTGTAACGGCTGCAGCCTGTCCGACTGCATCTTCGTGCAACGCAACATGGAAGCACGCAAAGACATGAAAGTCGAGGAGTCACTGAAAATCATGGAAAACATTTGGGGCTTCGAAAAAATTGAAAAATTCCGTTAAAAAAATAAACAAATACAAAATTATAATACAATGACTATCAACGAATTACAGCCAAAAGAAGTATTTGAAAACTTCTACAGCCTTACACGCATTCCGCGTCCTTCAAAAAAAGAGGCTAAAGTAATAGCATTCATGAAGAAATTCGGTGAAGACCTCGGTTTGGAAACCATAGTTGACAAGGCCGGCAACGTCATCATCCGCAAGCCTGCCACCCCTGGCTATGAAAACCGCAAGGGCATCATCCTTCAGGCCCACCTCGACATGGTGCCTCAGAAGAACGCCGATACAGTGCACGATTTCGAAAAAGACCCTATCGAGACTTACGTCGACAACGGTTGGGTACGCGCCAAAGGCACAACTCTGGGTGCTGACAACGGTCTCGGAGCAGCAGCAGCCATGGGCGTTCTCGCTGCCAAGAACCTCGAGCACGGTCCTATCGAAGGCCTCTTCACCATCGACGAAGAAACAGGCATGACAGGAGCCAACCAGCTCGCACCCGGCGTCCTCAAAGGCGACATCCTCCTCAACATGGACTCAGAGACCGAAGGTGAGCTCTACGTGGGCTGCGCCGGCGGTATTGACACCAACGCCTGCTGGACTCCTAAGATGGAAGAGATTCCAGCCGATATGGCAGCTTTCCAGCTGATAGTAAAGGGTTTGAAAGGCGGTCACTCAGGCATGGACATCAACCTCGGCCGTGGCAACGCCAACAAGATCATGAACACCCTGCTCATCATAGCATCGCAGAAATACGGCGTCCGCCTTTGCGAAATCAACGGAGGCAGCTTGCGTAACGCCATCCCAAGAGAGTCGTTCGCCACAGTCATAGTACCAGCCGCCAAGGCCGACAAACTGCAGAAGCTTGTCGAAGAGTACAACACCACTGTCAAGGAACAGTTCGCCGAAGCCGAACCTGACCTTTCAGTGTCTATAGTCGAGGCAGCCATGCCAAAGCAGGTCATCGACAACAAGACCTACAAGAACATGATGGAAGCCATCGCAAAATATCCTAACGGCGTCATTGGCATGTCGAAAGATTTCGAAGGCACAGTCGAGACCTCATCCAACCTCGCCCTGGTGAAACTCGAGAACGGCAAGATCATCACCTGCTCACTGCAGCGCGGTCTGGTCGACGAGCTCAAAGACGAGTTGGCAGCCAACATTCGCGAAGTGCTCAAAGAGCATGGTGCCGAAGTTGAGTCGACCGGTTCATACCACGGCTGGAAACCGGACATCAACAGCCCTATCCTCGCCACAATGAAGAAGGTTTACAAAGACAAGTTCGGCAAAGAGCCTAAGGTCATGGTCATTCACGCCGGCCTCGAATGCGGCATTCTCGGCGCAAAATATCCTAACTGGGATATGATTTCGTTCGGCCCTACACTGGTTCACCCGCACTCACCAGACGAGGCACTGCTCATCGAATCGGTAGCTCCGTTCTGGGAATTCCTGGTCGAGACATTGAAAAACGTCCCTGAAAAATAGGCTTGAAAAATTTTTTCAAAAAAATGTTTTTTGTATTTAAATAATTTGTACTTTTGCAGTCCGAATTTTAAGGTCAGATAAAAAAGAAAAAAATAAATACATAAGACAATGAAACGTACATTTCAACCATCGAACAGAAGACGCAAGAACAAACACGGTTTCAGAGAGAGAATGTCAACTGCTAACGGCCGTAAGGTTTTGAAAGCCCGCCGCGCTAAAGGCAGAAAGAAACTCACAGTATCTGACGAGTATTGATTCGGCGAAGCCGTACCTAATAATTAATTATTTAAGGTTGAAAAAGAGACAATGTAAGTTGTCTCTTTTTTTTGTACTTTTGCCGATATGACAAGACTGGCTAAAATATCGCTGTTGCTGCTGTTGACCGCCTTCGTCAACGCTGTCGGCTTTGCGCAAAGCGGCGACGCTCAGCCTGTCTCAGGCGGCTCTGCCCCCGCCTACGGCAGTCGCGCAAGCTCCACTGCCTCCGTTGTCACCTTCAGCATCGGCTCCGGCCTCTCTCCCACAGGCTTCATTCCGGCTGACCCAGGCTCGCCAGACCTCAAGACTGTCTCGAAATACATTGCCATCCCCAAAGACGCCAGCTTCCAAATCACCCTCGACTCTAAAGCCGAGCGCATAATTGAGAACGCCCACGTCGCCCCGGCAGCCCCGCTGTCAAACGACCTCGACCCCTCAGATGCCATTGCCTCTGAAGATCCTCAGATATATTCCAGAGACTCTTTCTTTCCGGCTGAACCAATAATCGCACAACGTCTGCCTTACCGCGACTTCGATCTGGTGCTGGTTAGCGTGGCCCTGGAGCAATACAACCCTGTCAGGCATCAGCTGCGTACCATAGACGAAGCCGTTGTCTGCTGCCGTTTTGAGGAAAGCCCAAGCCTCAGCCAGTTTGCTGAAAACTCCCTATCCGACTACAGTCTTTACAGATCTCTGGTCATCAATCCGGAGTTTTTCGACAAGTTTGACGAATACGACTACCTAATTCCGCAAGACCGTCGCGAAGGCTGCGACTATCTCATAATAACCCCTGACGACGAAGCCATACTATCATGGGCCGACAGCCTTAGGATTTTCCGTGAGACTCAAGGCATAATCACCAAAGTGCTGCCTCTGCATGAGGCCTGTGACAACACAGCCGATTCCCTAAAGGCCTTCCTGAAACGAGCCTACCTGCAGTGGAGTCCCGCTCCTGCCGCAGTGCTGCTGCTTGGTGACTATTCCAACAATCCCGCCCTTGGCATCACATCTTTCGCTTTGGAAGACCATCCCGAAGGGCATCATTACGAGCCTTACATGGCCGACAACCGTCTGGTCGACTTCAACAACGACGGCCTGCCCGACATAGTGATAGCGCGTCTGCCTGCCGCCAACGGCGACCAAGCCGCCCTGATGGTGGGCAAAACCCTGCAATACGAACGCCATCCCTACACCGACGAAGCCTACTATTCTCATCCGACCACAGCCATGGGCTTCCAGCTAAAGCGCTGGTTCCAACTCTGTTCGGAGGTGGTGGCCGGCTATTTCGAAGCCCACGGCAAGGAGCCAGTACACCTCAACGCCATACATCAAGGCACCCCCGACTCTGTTTGGTCGACCGGCCCTAAAACCGCAGCCGTACTCGACTGTTTCGGACCCGAAGGTCTGGGATACATACCGTCTACCATGTCGCATCTCACCGACTGGGATGCCGGTGCCAACGAGGTTACCGATGCTCTCGAGGACGGCAGTTTCATGCTAATACACCGCGACCACGGCACTTTCCAGTCGTGGGGCGAACCCGAATACAACAATTGGTTCATCAACCGTCTGCACAACGACAAGCTCACCTTTGTGATGTCGGCCAACTGTCAGACCGGCGACTTCAGCTTCGGCAATGGAGACGAAGACTGCCTTGCCGAGCGTTTTCTGCGCATCCCTGACGGAGCTGTGGGCGTCATAGCGGCCTCACAGCTGTCTTACTCCTTCGTCAACGACACCTACGTATGGGGCTTCTTCGACTATCTCTACCCCGACTTTATGCCCGACTACGGCTCGGCTGACATAGAATTTCAGTATCCGGCTTACGCCAATGCCTACGGAAAATATTTCCTGCAGCAGTCGTCCTTCCCTTCAAACAGCAACCTCAAGGCGCTCACCCACAACCTGTTCCATTACTTCGGCGACGCCTACCTTCAGCTGAACACCGAACTGCCGCGACAGCTCAGCGTTGAACATGCCGAAACAGTTTTACCAGGCTCACTGCAAGTCACTGTCAAAGCTGACGAAGGTGCCATGGTGGCCCTCTCGGTCAACGACCGCCTGCTTGCCAGACGCAAATCAGACGGCAACGCCATGACACTGCGTCTCTCCCTGCCCGTCGAAAACGGCCAGGTCATCAAAGTGGTGGCCACCAAGCAGAATCGTTACCGTCACGAAAGTCAAATCATTGCCGGCAGCATAGGCGTCAACGAAACAGCCGACAGCGATGTCAAGCTCTATCCAAACCCAACCGGCGGCGCTTTACACATAGAAGCCCCCGTCACAACCGAAGTCGTAGTGTTCAACCTGCTGTGCCAGCCTATTATCCAGACAACCGCCAATCCGGACGAAAGCGTCATCGACTTAGACTGCAGCGGCCTGCCCGACGGAGTCTACTTTATCCGCCTCAGCGGCCGCAACACCACAGTCAAAAAATTCATCAAACGCTAGAATTGCAAATAAAAAAAAGAGAGACAACGTTTTCGTCATCTCTCCTTTTTATTTCTAAACATCTAACCCAAATCAGTCAACAGACTCCAATTTGGTGTTGGCCCCCCATTTGTTGATGTTGAAGGCGAGGTTGAATCTCAAGGTGCCCTCCAACGGGTTGGTACCCGATGTGGCTGTGTTGTTGACCGGAACCAGATATGAAACGTCTATGGCGAACACGTTGTAACGTAAGCCAGCACCGAAGGTCAGATAACGACGGTTACCCTTCATCTTGGCCTCGTGGAAGAAACCGGCGCGCACTGAGAACACGTTGTTATACCAATACTCAGCACCTATACCGATGGTGATTTCCTTCAGCTTCTCGCTGAATCCACCCGGAGCCTCGTAGAACGACTTGATCATACCTTCAATCATTGAGTAGTTCTGCCATGCCTTGGTGCTGTCGGCCGGATCCGGTGTAGGAACCAGCAGCTTGTTGAAATCAACAGCCAGAGCTATTGAGTTGAACTCGTCAATATTCAGCTTGATTGACGGACCCAAACGCAGGTTGGTCGGGATGAAGTCGGTACGTGAGTTGGCGTTGCTGTAGCTCATCTTGCTACCCATGTTGGTGATAGACACACCCCATGAGAACTCACCGTCTATAGTGCTGAAGTAGATAGGTCTCTGATAGTAAACTGAGACGTCGGCAGCCACTGACCATGCCGGTGTGGTGTAATTGCCCTGTCCTTGTGTAATGTCTGAATAGATGAATCTTCCAGCCACAGCAGCTGAGAAGTAGTCACCGAGTTTACGTGAATAACAAACATCGATTGAGAACTCGTTAGGTCTGTATGTTCCCAGGTCCTCATTGTTGCTGCCACGGAAGTTGATGTCACCGAGGTTGAAGTAACGCAATGATGCGGCTATGGTCGACTTCGGGCTCATACGCTTTGAGACTGCCAGATAGGCGATATTCATGTCAGGTACGAGTTTTCTCAACCATGGAGTATATGCCAAACCGATGCTGAAGTCATCCTGAATAAATGCGTACTTAGCTGAGTTCCAGTGCATGGAATAAACATCAGGAGATGTTGATACGCCTATATCACCCATACCGGCCGAACGTGCGTCCGGAGCAATAATCATTGAAGGCACTGCCGTACTTATCACATTGTAATCATCTTGTGCCTTTGCGATGAAACCCATCATCATAAGACCCATCAAAACCAAAAAAGATTTTCTCATCATATCCATTTAAATTTGCTGCAAAATTAAATAATTATCTCTTATAACGAAGCATATTTGTGAATATTGTACAAATATCAAAATTTACATCAATGTGCTATCACAAGTTTCGAATACCCAGTAGACCTCTCGTTATTGCCGTTTGTCACAGACACATTATAGATATATATTCCCGACCGCAACGGCTGACCGTTGTCGGACGAGCCGTCCCAGTAGATAGGCTCGGTGCGTGTGCTTGTGCCATAGCGGCTCTCGCGTATGGTTCTCACACGCTGTCCGCTGATGTTGTAAATGTCTATCCTGATGTCCATCTCACCTTTCTGATTGTGCTCAAAGTAGAAGTTGGTGTATGATGTCATAGGATTTGGCGAGTTGTACGGTTTCAGCACAGTGAGATTGCTGCTCTTGACGACGGTGAAGTCCAGCGACACTGTAGTAGAGTTGTTGTAGATATCCCACACTCTGAAGGTAAGATGATGCTCGCCCTCGTTCAGGCCGTACATGCGGTATGCTATGGTGCCGTAGTCCTCCGGATCGAAAGGAGTCTCGTAATACGAATTCAACTCGTAGTATTTGTTGGTGGCTCCGCTCAGAGTGACGGTTATGTCATGTCCTATGCCCGAGCCAGTCATATTGATGCCGTTCTTGTCACGCACAAAGGCGTAAAACACAGGATTCTCGTTGGTGATGCCGCCGCTGATAAACAAAGTGTCGTCAATGAAAGCTCTGGCTTCGGGGCCATCCTCGTCGGGCATTGCGTTGGGGTCAAAACCGCCAATCACAATCTCCGAGAAAGAGCCGTTGGCGTCAGTCACATAGTCAGTGGCGTAGAAGCTTATCAAGCCCTTGCCATAGGTGTAGTTGATATCCTTAGGCATCACGAAACGTATGTCGAACTCGCCGTTCACAACCTCAGCCTTTCCCTTGAACAGCAAGCTGTTGCGGAGCTTGAAGTTCATCACTGGGCTGGTCTCGTCGCCCTTGGTCTGATAGACGTTTTCCTTATCGTATACAGTCACGTTGACCAAACCGTTGAAATCGCTCATCAGCTGACCGAAGTTGTCCAGCACCTCGCCGTGAAGCTCAACACTGCTCAACGACTTCAAGGTGTCGTTCACCCAAGATACAGGCTTGCCGTTGATATGAGTCAACATCACGTTGTTCTTAGGATATGCCAGACGCAGGGCCGGATCGCCGAACAGCACAAACACCTTTGTATATTTGCTGGCGTCCTGTTTGCCTCTCAGGAAGCAGTCGCCGAATCTGGAATATTCACCTCCGTACATCTTGAACATGTTGCGGAAAAACCTCAGCAAAATAGCCTGGCTCTGACCTGTGACACGGGCTGTGGTTATCATTGCTATTGCGCCTCCCCTCTTGCTGGTGTAGATTGTCTCACCGGCCGAAGTACGTGTATGGTCGTCGTGACGGCTGAACTCACAGGTGGCTGTGACAAACAGAGGCAACATCTTCTGGTTAGTCCAAGAGTTGATGTCCTGCATGGTGAGAATTCTCTCCTCGCCCAAGCCTATCTCACCGCCGTGGCCGTTGTATGCCATCACCAGATTTCCCCTCTCGATACGGTTTGTGATGGCCTCGTTGATTTCAGGGCAACGCTGACCGCTTGCTGTAGCTACCTGGTTGTATGCGTCCAGATAAATCTTGTCGACTATCACATCGGCTCCGTAATACGGCAGCGAATCGGCTATAAACTCCATGTTTCTGATAAACTCTCCGTAGTTGGCATCGTCACACATCAGGGTGACTGTGTTACGCCAGGTGTTCATCACTTCGCTGTCACCGGAAATGTAGGTTTCTATCTTGTCAATCACGTCAGTGGCCTCTTCGTCTGTGGCGACAGGCATGCGGCCTATGGCCAGGTCGATTATGGAAGAGTTGTTTTCCATCTCACCTTCGTCATCACCCAGACACACGAAGAAATCGTCGGTCACCACTGAACCCAGGCTGCCGGCCTCTGTCGACTCCCACGATGGCATCAGGCATACCTCCGGATTCTTGTAGTCAAACGAAGCGTCGCCGAGCAGAAGCACATATTTCAGACGATGTTCCTCGCTGCTGTTATTGTACAGCATCTTGATGTAGTTTCGTATGGCCGCTATGTCTTGAGCTCCGCATGAGAACTCATTGTAGATGTACTGCGGCTGCACTATGTCAATCACCAGGTCGTCCAAACGGGAATGTATGTCTTTCAGGCGTTCGGCCTGCGACTGGAATTTCGGATTGGTGATAATCAGATAGTCGATGTCCTTGTTGGCATGCAGGTTCTGATTGTCCACCTTGCCAACGAAGGTCACGCTATTGAAACTGTTGCCGTTGAAGGCTATAAACTCGTTGTACACATTGCCCATCACCTTGAACGTCAGCTGTGAGCCCGTCAGCGAGGCGTCCATTATCACAGGCTCTGTTGGTACGGTCACATCCCATACCTTTATCGCGCTTGTGGCATTGCCAAGCTTAAACTGATAGATGGCGGTGCTGTCGCTTGCGTCAGGGTTACGGAAGGTCATCACGTCACCGTTCATCATAAGGCTGCACCAGCCGTTGAGTTCAATAAAATCGAGCCAACCCACCGACGAAGCCACCGGCTTGGTATACTTCAGGTTGATGGTCACACTGTTGCTTTTCGGGAAGAAATTGCCGAACGCCATGGTGTCGGTACGGGCGTAGTAGTGATCGGTGTAAGCCGCGAAAGTCCTGGTGTAGAGCGCAGTTCCGTTATAGCTGTATGTGAAGGTTGCCGTGCTGCTGTTTCTGGAAGCCATAGAGGCCTTCATCCTCATGGTCTTGGTTGTGATGACGTTTGGGAAGTTGAAGGTGTAATCGCGCTGAGTTGTCACGTCGAAGGGATCGAAAAACCAGGTGCAACCCATGTTGTTGATGTTTATCAAATCCTCTTCTTTCAATCTGGTTGCCACATATTCGCTTATGACAGTGCCCACTCCCTGCGGAGCCGTGGCAGTCTCTATGCGCTTGCCAGGCTCATTGCCTACGGTCATAAACACGTACGAATAGTCGGAATAAGGATTCTTGATGTGCGAATACATCTGACGGGCTTTGTAGTATTTCCAAACCACAGGTCCGCGGGCATAAAACAGTATGTAATCGTTCTGGTTGAACACTCCGTCGCTCTCGCCATAAACATAAATCGGAATCTCCACCAAATCGTCCGGACATGGCACATTGTTGACTTTAGGCAACACTCCTCCTCCATTGTGGAAAATCCTGATGTTGCGAGGGTCGATATGAGCCACGTCAACACCCATGTCCACAAGCTCGGAATAGGTGATTTTGTACATTCCCGTGGTGGTCAGCGACATCTTGTACCATGTGCCGCTGCTCAGCACGGAGTTGCCGGCCGAGGCAGTCACCGCAAAGGCAATCGCCAGAATAAAACACAAGAAATCTTTCCTATAGCGTCTGAATTTCATCATACTCAAAAATATAATCTGCAAAGATACTAATTATTTCAGAATTCTTAACGTTTCAACCAAAATTTTATTGCCAAAAACATTTTCAAAAAAAATAAAAAAAAGCGTAATTTCAACAAAAAAAAGTCGTATGTTTGCAGCTTGAATTTAGGTAAAAAATCATTTTTTTGTTGCAGCGTGCAATATTTGAAATGATTCGTAGTTATTGATAGGAAATATTAACACAAACAAAAATGCGTAAAAGATTCAGTTTAGTCGCCATTTTGGCAGTATTGAGTTGCGGTTTTCTTATGGTATCCTGCGGTTCTTTCGGTTCAAAGAAGTCGAAAGCCGGCAAATCAAGCTCAACAGGTTGGAATTACAACGACCCCAACTACGGTGGTTTCTATGTAACCAAGTCGCGTGAGCAGAAAGCAGGTCCGGGTTTGGTGGCCATCGAGGGCGGTACATTCACAATGGGTTCAACTCAGGAGAATGTCTATTCAGAATGGGACAACACCCCACGTCAGGTTACAGTTTCATCATTTTATATGGATCAGACCGAGGTCAGCAACCTCGACTATCAGGAATATATCTATTGGTTGAACCGCATCTACGGCAGCGAATATCCGGAGATGATAGAGCGCGCTCTTCCAGACACTCTCGTATGGCGCAACAACATGTCATACAACGAGCCTATGGTTGAGATTTACTTCCGCCACCCGGCTTACCGCGACTATCCTGTTGTCGGTGTGTCGTGGCTCCAGGCCAACGATTACGCTCTGTGGCGTTCAGACCGCGTCAACGAAATGCTGCTCATCGAAGCCGGCATACTCGAGTTTGACCCTAACCAGGACAAAGACAACCACTTCACCACCGACGGTTACCTCGACGGTTCATACAAAGGCATAGTGCTCAAAGGCATGGAAGACCCGAACCCGAGCAACCCTACAGGCGAGCGCAGCGTCAGAATGGAAGACGGCATTCTGCTTCCGAAATACAGACTCCCCACCGAGGCTGAATGGGAATACGCAGCATTGGGTCTCATAGCAAACACTCAGAACGAGCGCATCACCGACCGCCGCGTCTATCCTTGGAATTCAGACGGCTTACGCAGCCAGGAGAAAGATTATACAGGCAGATTCGTTGCCAACTTCAAGAGAGGTAACGGTGACTACATGGGCGTAGCCGGCAGCCTCAACGACGGCGCTGCATTCCCGGCTCCTGTGACATCCTACTGGCCAAACGACTTCGGCCTCTACAACATGGCCGGCAACGTTTCAGAATGGGTACTCGATGTGTATCGTCCTCTCTCATTTGAGGATTTCAACGACCAGAACCCATATCGTGGCAACAGTGACAACCTCAACTACAAGGACGGCGACTACATGTCAACCATCCAGAACGATTGGAACAACCAGGACGGTGACACCGACTACACCAAGCAGATGTACGACTACGGCAATACCACCCTTATTTCCGACCACTCACGCGTGTACAAAGGCGGCTCATGGGCCGACAGCCCTTACTACCTGAGCCCTTCAATGCGCCGCTTCCTCGAAGAGGACAAGTGCTCGGCAACTATAGGTTTCAGATGCGCCATGAACATGATAGGCGCAGCCACTGCCAAGTAAGACATTCTATTTGAAATAATCAAGCCGTCAAGCAATATGACGGCTTTTTTTATATAAAAGGCAACATGAACGATATTGAAAAAATTTACGGAATTTATTCCAAAGCCTACACGGTAACCACCGACAGCCGCACCGTCACTCCGGGCAGCGTGTTCGTAGCACTGAAAGGCGAGCATTTTGACGGCAACGACTTCGCTCTGAAAGTGGCTCAAGACGGAATAGCGGGATGCGTCATAGCCGACCGCAAGGACCTTCCCCACCACGACAGACTCTTCGTGGTTGAAGACAGTCTCAAGGCTCTACAGCAGCTGGCTGCCCTGCACAGAAAGACTCTGGGCACCCCCATCATAGGCATCACCGGCAGCAACGGCAAGACCACCACCAAGGAACTGATGTCGGCTGTTTTGGCTAAGAAATTCAACCTCATCTACACTCAAGGCAATCTCAACAATCAGCTTGGGATGCCCATGACACTGCTCAGAATCAAACCCGATACCGAGCTGGCAGTTGTGGAGATGGGTGCCAGTCACCCGGGTGACATTCAGGAGCTTACCGATATCGCTCTGCCCAATTACGGCATAATCACCAACATCGGACGCGCCCATCTGCGCGACTTCGGTGGCTACGAAGGTGTGATACGTGCCAAAAACGAGATGTACCAGCACATAGCGGCCCACAACGGCTTGCTTTTCGTCAACAGTGACAACGAGCTGCTGATGGGTCTGGCCGGCAATATTAATAAGGTGACTTACGGCACCAACAGCCATGCCGACGTGCAAGGCCGTCTTATCTCGGCCAACCCTTACCTCTCGCTGGAATGGAACGGCCATAAGATAGACACCCAGCTTGTGGGCGACTACAATTTCGAGAACGCTCTGGCAGCTATATGCGTGGGCTTGTACTTCAAGGTTGACGAGAACGACATAGTCGAGGCCCTGCAGGGCTACTGCCCCACCAACAACCGTTCGCAGGTCGTGCAGACCGCCAAGAACCGAGTGGTGATGGACGCCTACAACGCCAACCCTACCAGCATGGAGCATTCAGTCAGAAACTTCCGCAACATCTGCAAAGACAACAATTTGCTCATACTGGGCGACATGCGCGAGTTGGGCGACGAGTCGCAGAAGGAGCATGCAGCCATAGTCAAACTGCTTCAGGAGCTGAAATTCAAGAATGTGTATCTGGTCGGAGAAGAGTTCGCTCAAGCCTCCAAAGGCTCGGCCTTTGTTTCATTTTCCAACGTCGATGAGCTTATCAGCCACCTGGCCCAAAAACCGGTTGAAGGCAAGGACATACTGGTCAAAGGCTCCAACAGCGTACATCTCAACAAAACCATCGACTCTTTGTAATGATTAGCAAAACCAATATCATCGGACTGATGTCGGGCAGCTCGCTCGACGGCGTCGACTGCGTCGACGCCGACTTCTGGTTCGACGGTAAATGGCATTTCAAAATCGTAGCCAAGGACAATGTCGACTACGATGACGACTGGAAACGCCTTCTGTCTGACGCTTTCCATTACGATATGAGCAAACCTCAGGACCGCACGGCCATGCAGGCTCTGGAGGTAAAATACGGCCGCTTCCTAGGTCAGGTCACCAAACAGTTCATCGAAAAGTACAATCTGAAGCCCGAAATCGTAGCCTCACACGGCCATACAATTTTCCATAAGCCGCAAGAACGCTACACCTTGCAGATAGGCGACGGACAGGCATTGGCCAACGCCTGCGGAGTCACCGTCATCAACGACTTCCGTACCGAAGACGTGCTCAAGGGCGGTCAGGGCGCTCCCTTGGTGCCCATAGGCGACAAGCTGCTGTTTGCCGACTACCCCCTCTGCCTCAACATAGGCGGCATAGCCAACGTATCGTACGACGCCGGCTCAGAACGCATAGCCTACGACATCTGCATAGCCAACCAGGCACTCAACTATCTGGCATCACGTGTAGTTACGCCTAACGGCACATCCATGCAATACGACCGCGACGGCCTTATCGCCCGCAGCGGCAAAGTCGACCGCAAGCTTTTGGAAACCCTCAACTCCCACCCTTTCTACGCCCAGCATTATCCGAAATCGTTGGGCCGCGAATTCTTTGAGGAGAACATACGTCCCTTGTTGGACGGCCGCAGCGACACTGCCGACCTCATGGCCACTTTTGTGGAACATGTCGCAATACAAATCGGCCAAGCCACAGAGCATTCGCACACAGAACCACAGCCCTTGCTGATTACCGGTGGAGGCGCCAAAAACAAATTCCTGGTCGAACGCATTCAGGCACACACCCAGCATCGGGTGGCAGTACCTTCCGTCGACATCATCGACTACAAGGAAGCCCTGGTGTTCGCCTTCCTCGGATTGCTCCGCAGCCGCAATGAAATCAATGTGCTGCGCTCGGTCACAGGTGCCGAATCCGACTCCTGTTCAGGTCAGGTTTTCCATCCGGACAAATAAAAAAACGACCCGCTTTCGCGGGCCGTTTCCCCTATTAAAACTAACATAATTATTAACATTGCATGCCACCGCAGCAGTTAATCACCTGACCGGTGACATAACTGGAGAGGTCGGATGCGAGGAATAATGCTACATTGGCCACGTCGTCCGGGGTGCCGCCTCGGCGTAACGGGATCTTTGTAGCCCATTCTTTTCTAACTTCTTCAGGAAGAGCCTTGGTCATGTCGCTCTCGATGTAACCTGGAGCTATGCAGTTGGCACGGATGCCACGGCTGCCCATCTCTTTGGCTACCGACTTGGCGAGACCGATCAAACCGGCCTTCGATGCTGAGTAGTTGGCCTGACCTGCGTTTCCGCTCACGCCCACCACACTGGCCATGTTGATGATGCTACCGCCACGCTGACGTGCCATGATTGGCAGCACTGCATGGATGTAGTTGAATGCTGACTTCAGGTTCACTGTGAGAACTGCGTCCCACTGAGCCTCTGTCATGCGGAGCATCAAGCCGTCCTTGGTGATACCTGCGTTGTTGACGAGAATGTCGATGCGGCCGAAGTCTTCGGCTATCTTAGCCACTGTCTTTTCAACATCGGCGAAATCTGCTGCGTTTGACACGTAACCTTTCACCTGTGTTTCAAGTTCGCTGAGTTCAGCGACGGTGGCGTTGATGTTGTCTTCATTGATATCTGTAATCGCGACGTTGCAGCCTTCCATGGCGTAACGTTTGGCGATTGCCTTGCCGATACCGCGTGCGGCACCAGTGATGATAGCTACTCTATTCTTTAACATATTCGTAAGTTTTTGCGATTTCTCCTTGACCTAATTTGATAATATTTTCGCACGATTTTCTGAAATCGGCGCAACGTGTGGTGTCCTGAAGCATCAGGTAACCCATGATGATGTAACCCACAGCTTCTACTAAACGTCTGTGGTGGGTCTCTTTATTGCCCGAAAGGTCAAAAATTTCTTTATATTTTTCGGTCATGGCGCGAAGCTTGTCACGCAATGGCAGCAAATCCTCAGCATACTCGAAGTTGTCGAGGTCGGCTATGTACTTCAGATAGGCACCGTTTCCGAGGAAACGTGCAGCTGCCACCACCTGCAACTGTGAGGTACCCTCATAGATGGTGAGGATACGTGCGTCACGGTAAAGGCGCTCGCATTTGTACTCTTTCATGAAGCCTGAGCCGCCATGGATCTGGATGTCGTCGAAAGCGTTCTGGTTGGCCCATTCGCTAGCAAACATCTTCAAAACAGGTGTCAGCATGTCGCAGACCTTCTTGTTGGTCTCCACGTAACGGGCTGTTTCGTAGAGCAGTGAACGCGAAGCGTCTGTCTTGCAGCGCATCATGTCGAGAATGTCCTGAACAGCCACGAACTCTCTGATTTTCTTGCCGAACTGCTCACGCTGGTCGGCATACTCTTCAGCGTCACGCACTGCTGCTTCCGACAAACCCACCGACTGAGCTCCAACGCCCAGACGTGCGCCGTTCATCAGCGACATAACGTATTTGATAAGGCCCATCTTACGGTCGCCCACCAGCTTTGCAGGAGCGTTGTTGAACACCAGCTCGGCTGTAGGTGAACCGTGAATACCCATCTTGTTTTCAATTCTTCTCACTGTGACTGCCTTCTCTTTTCTGTCGTAAACGAAAAGCGAAAGACCACGGCCGTCTGTGCTGCCCTCTTCCGAACGTGCGAGCACCAGCTTGATGTCAGCGTCGCCGTTGGTGATGAAACGCTTCACACCGTTCAGTCTCCAGCAGTTAGCCTTCTCGTCGAAAGTGGCTTTCAGCTGCACTGACTGCAGGTCGGAACCGGCATCCGGTTCGGTAAGGTCCATTGAGCAGGTGTCGCCTTTGTAGATGCGTGGAAGGAACTCGTCCTTAATGGCGTCGTCAGCGAAGCGCAAAATGGTCTCGGCGCAGTCCTGAAGTCCCCAGATGTTGGCAAAGCCGGCGTCAGCGCGCGACACCATCTCGGCTGCCATCACGTAAGGCACGTATGGGAAGTTGAGTCCGTTGTATTTGCGTGGCAATGCCATGCCATACAGACCGGCGTCGCGCATGGCCTCGTGGTTCTGCTGAGTACCCTTGGCGTAGACTATGGCGTTGTCGACTATATGCGGACCTTCAATATCAACAGCCTCGGCGTTGACGTCCAGAACGTCACCGCAAAGCTCACCGACTATGTCGAGAATTCTGTCATAGTTGTCAATGGCGTCGTCCACATCCTTTGGTGCAAGCACATCCTTGCCGGCGTCGGCGAAGTCATTCTCTTTCTGACGGATAATCTCAGCCATCATAGGGTGACGGAGGTAAAAAGCGAGGCTTTTATTATCTTGATAGAAATTCATTACTTCTTATTATTTGATTTACAATACTTTATCATCTTAGTCACCACATCCACGGCATCGCCTGTAATGACGTAGTCGGCTATTGAATTAAGCGGAGCATGAGGATCAGTATTGATTGAAATGATCAATGACGACTGTTCCATGCCCGAGCGGTGTTGCACCGCGCCCGAGATACCGCAGGCGATGTAGACCTTAGGACGCACTGTCACACCGGTCTGACCCACCTGACGCTCCGGCTCGGCAAAACCGGCGTCGACGGCGGCACGTGTAGCGCCGACCTCTCCGCCCAGCAAACCGGCGAGCTCATGCAAAAGCTTGAAGTTCTCCTTCGAACCCATGCCGTAACCGCCTGAGACGATGATAGGAGCACCCTTGATGTCAATTCTCTTTTCTTCAAGCTTACGCTCGATGATATTGACTATGAAGTCGGCAGGCTCGAGGAAGTCGGCGGCGGTTAGATTGGTCACCGTGGCATGAGCCTGACGTTCGAAGATTTCCTGCTTCATGACGCCCTCACGTACCGTAGCCATCTGCGGACGCACATCAGGACAAAGAATTGTCGCGATGATGTTGCCGCCGAAAGCCGGACGTATCTGCATCAGATTGCCGTTCTCGTCAATGTCGAGAGCTGTGCAGTCTGCTGTGAGGCCGCAACGCAGATATGACGCAACTCTTGGAGCGAGGTCGCGGCCCACAGGAGTGGCTCCGAAAAGCACGCTGTATGGCTTCTCACGCTCGATGAGCTTGGTCATCACACTGAAATGAGGCAAGGTCTGATAGAAGGCCAGACGGGAATCCTCAAGGCAGAACACGTTGTTCACGCCATGAGTGAAAAGCTCGTTCTCTATGCCTTTCAGCTTGTTGCCTATGACGACAGCCTCAACGTCAATGTTGATGCGATCGGCCAGATGACGGGCCTTGGAACAGAGCTCCAGGCTCACATCGGCGATATGACCGTCGTCTTTCAACTCACAATAAACAAAGATATTATTCATCAAAATCTTATTTTGCTTTGATTTCTTCAACAACCTTGATGGCGTCGCCCACTGTGACGATCTTCTCTGTCATGTTGTCCGGGATAGTGATTTCAAACTCACGCTCGATGTCCATGATGAGCTCGACTATATCGAGAGAGTCAGCGCCCAATGTTGTGACGAAGCCAGCGTCTTCTGTAACCTGTGATGGATCGCAATTCAGTTTGTTAACAATGATTTCGGTGATTTTTTCTTTTGTTGTCATAGCTATAATTTTTTAAATTTTTATTCTTTTAATTATTAAATCCTTTTATTAGAAAATGTGCGCAGCTGTGAGGTCTTCCACCAGTCCTCTGATGCCCTCGTCGTCGCTGTTGACCGCAATGCTTTCTTTCTTTGCGAGAACAACGTTCTCAATGTTTTTAACCTTGGTAGGTGAACCTTTGAGGCCGAGGCGCTCAAAGTCGGGGTTGATGTCGTCGGCTGTCCACATCGGGATCTCGTCGTTCTTACGGCTGATGACCAGATGTGCGTGACGTGAGCGGCAGTTCTTGGCGTTACCGTGAACGGTCACCAATGCCGGAAGTTTCGACTCCACTACTTCAACACCGTTCTGAAGCACTCTCTTCAGGCGGATGCTGTCAGCTGTGGCTGCTATGATTTCGTCGGCGTAGGTAATCTGTGGCACCTGCAGCTTTTCGGCTGTCTGAGGACCAACCTGGGCGGTGTCACCGTCAATGGCCTGACGGCCTGTGAACACCACGTCATAGTGACCCAACTTCTTTATAGCCATTGCCAAAGCGTACGATGTGGCCAGAGTGTCCGAGCCTGCGAAACGCTTGTCGCTGATGACTATGCCGTTGTCGGCGCCGCGGAACATTGATTCACGTATGATTTCCGAAGCGCGTGGAGGTCCCATTGTGATGACGGTCACCTTAACATCTATCTTATTCTCTTTCTTAATGATGTCGCGGCATTCCAAAGCCATTTCCAAAGCCTTCATGTCATCGGGATTGAAGATGGCCGGAAGGGCGGCGCGGTTGATGGTGCCGTCGGCATTCATGGCGTCCTTACCCACATTCTTGGTGTCGGGCACCTGTTTTGCCAATACAACTATTTGAAATTCTTTCATCTGTATTATAAAAATTAATTTTCTTGTTTCGGAACGAGAGCAAACGACAGGCTTCCGCTTACACACATCTTGCCTCCCACGCTCAACTTGGCGTCGCAGAAGTAAATGTTGGCACGGTGAGCTGTCAGCACACAGTCAACTTCCACTGTGTCGCCCGGAACCACCTGGTTCTTGAAGCGGACATTGTTGATACCTGTGTAGAATGTAAGCTTTCCGGGAAGGTCTTCCTTCATCAAAAGAGCGCACGACTGTGCCATGATTTCGCACAGGATGACTCCGGGAACCACAGGCTTGCCTGGGAAGTGTCCCTTCAGGAAGAACTCCTCGCCAGTGACGTGATACTTGGAATGTGCCACGTGCTGGTCGTCGAGATCGATCTCATCGATGAGCAACATAGGCTCACGATGCGGCAGATAGTTTTTTAATTCTTCTCTTGTCATATTTGTTAGTCAAATTAGGTTCGTAACTTATTTGATTGGACGGAGGGCGACGGCGCCGTTGTGACCGCCGAAGCCGAGTGACTGTGACACAGCTATTGTCAGGTCGGCCTTCACTGCCTTGTTAGGAGTGTAGTTGAGGTCGCACTGAGGATCTGGCTCGTTGAGGTTGATAGTCGGAGGCACCATGCCGTTACGGAGTGCCAAAACCGAAGCTATGATTTCTACGGCACCGGCTGCTCCCAGCAGGTGACCCATCATCGACTTGGTCGAGCTGATGTGAGCTCTGCGAGCCTCTTCCTCACCCAAAGCCTTCTTTATGGCCATGGTTTCCGAAGCGTCGTTCAGAGCTGTGCCTGTTCCGTGTGCATTAATATAAAGGTTGTCGACTTTTTCCTGATAACCGGCCTCGTCTAAAGCCATCTTGATGGCCTTGGCGGCGTATGTTCCTTCAGGATGCGGAGCTGTCACATGGTGACCGTCGCAAGTGTTGCCGTAACCGCAAACCTCAGCGTAGATGGTGGCGCCACGCTTTTTGGCGTGCTCGTATTCCTCCATCAGCACTATGCCAGCGCCTTCAGCAATGACGAAACCTGCGCGGCGGGCGTCGAACGGAAGTGATGCCTCGTTAGGATTCTCCGATTTGGTCAGAGCCTTGCAGTTTGAGAAACCAGCAATTGCCAAACGGTTGATAGGAGCCTCTGTACCGCCTGCTATTATGCCGTCGGCGTAACCGTCCTTGATGGCGCGGTAAGCCTCACCTATGGCGTTGGTGCTGGTTGCACATGCTGTCACCACCGGTATGCAGACGCCGTGAGCGTTGAAACGGATGGCCACGTTGCCCGAAGCCATATTTGAAATCATTGTAGGAATCATCAAAGGAGACACCCAGCGCGGACCTTCAAACTCCAGTTTGTGCATCTCACGCATCATGGTGTCAAATCCGCCTATACCTGAGCCTATGTACACGCCCAAGCGGTCCGGATCCCAACCTTCCTCGTTACCTTTCATAGCCTGACAAGCAGCTGCCATTGCGTAAACGGCGAACTTATCGTTGCGGCGCACGAAAGGAATCTCCAAGCCGTCGGCTGCCGGATCGAAATCCTTCACCTGAGCGGCGACCTTGGCTGTAAGGTCTGAAGTGTCAAAAGTGGTGATGAGGTCTATACCGCAAACACCGTTCATAATATTTTTGCAGAATGTCTCTATGTCGTTACCCACTGGGGATACAACGCCCATTCCTGTTATAACTACTCTTCTTTTCATTTTGATTTACTTAAATATTTACCATTTCATAATCATAGCACCCGATACCAGACCTGCTCCGAAGGCGCTGAAAGCAAGCATGTCGCCCTCGTGAAGTTTGCCGGCCTGTTTCATTTCGTCAAGCAGAATCGGCAAGCTGGCCGATGAGGTGTTGCCGTACTTCTGGATGTTAGTCGGGAACTTCTCAGCAGGCTGACGCAGCATCTGCTGGATGTATTTTATGATTCTCAAATTAGCCTGATGGATGAAGTAAGTGTCAATCTGGTCAGCTGAAATGTTTGTTTCCTGAAGCAGAGCCTTCAAGTCGCTGACGCAGGTTGAGGTGGCGAACTTGAACACATCCTGTCCGTGCATAACCAAAGGCAGGTTGGTTGAGCCCTTTTCGTCGTACGGGCACCACTGCAGTTCGTGCATTTCGTAGAGACGGTCCCAGCCCGGTGAACCGGTGAAACGTGTCTTGATGATGTTGTCGCCAGGTGTGAGCACCACTGCTCCGGCTCCGGCTCCGAACAACACGGCGCAAGTACGGTCGTGCCAGTCGAGCATGTGGGCAGGTGCCTCAGCGCAGATAACCAGAACGTTTTTGACCTTACCTATTTTATAGAAGGCTTCCGCAATATCGCAGGCGTATACGAAGCCGACGCAGGCTCCGTTCAAATCGAAGCAAGGGCACTTGGCTCCGATCTTTTCCATAACGATACAGCTCAAAGCAGGAGTAACATATTCATTCACGACGTTAGCGCAAATGATATAATCGATTTCCTTCGCATCCATGTGGGCGTCGTCCAAAGCCTTTTTAGCAGCTTCGACGGCCAGATCCAAAACATACTCCGACGAAAGAACTCGACGCTCCTTGATACCGGTGCGTTCGGTGATCCATTCATCAGAGGTGTCCAGAATCTGACTCAACATTTCGTTGGTCACCACTTTTTTCGGAAGCGAACTTCCAATTCCTGATATCTTCATTATATTAAGTTTAAAAAGTTTATACTCATTTTCATTAAAACTGTCGCAAAGATACCTCAGCCGACCCACTTGATGAATTTTTGTGACCAAAGTGCGGGGCTTTGTGACGAATTGCGGTTTTTTGTGACGAATTTCGCCCATTTGTGACGAAATTTTGAAAAATTGTGACGAATTTTAAATTTTTGGGACGAATTTAGGAAAATTTGTGACGAAATTCGGTTTGTATTGATATAATACGTATCTTTGCAGGGTAAAATTTACGCTTATGACTAAACACAAACTTCCAAAATATCTTATCAGTCCGAACAACCTGGTGGTGCAGGTAGCCATTTCAGTGCTCTTTGCAATAGCTTTTTTGGCCATTTATGTGCCCATGTCCAACTCCCGAACCACATGGTTTTCGGTCATTGATGAGAGCAGGCTCATATACACGGTGGTATTTATACTGTCCTCCACCATCTTCCTGATCTTGAGCAGGATTATGATGTACTACACCTCCAAAAGGCTTATCACATTCACATACCTTATATATATTATATGGAATCTGCTTGAAATCGGTCTGATAGGCACCTACCACGCCTTCATCTCCATCAATATAATGAATGTGGAAGGTGTTTCACATGGTATAATCATAGGTAAGAGTATATTGATCACCACCATAGCTCTGGGCTTCCCGTTTATAGTCACCGACTTGAGCTTCGCCATCATAGATTCACGCAGGGTGCTCAGCATAGCCAAGAAGGTGATTCAGGCCAACTCGGCCAACAATGCCAACCGTGTCAAAACAAAAGGCAATACGGTGAATGTTGAGGAAACACCAGACCTTATCAACTTCAGCGACTACACAGGAGCTTTGAAGTTTACCGTGAAGCTCACAGACATCTACTACATCAAGGCCGAGGGCAACTATGTGAACGTGTTCTATCACAACAAGGACGGCTTCAGCAGCTTTGTGTTGCGCAACAAAATACAGGCCATAGAGGATTCTCTCGTTGGCACACCTCTGATGCGCTGCCACCGCACTTACATAGTTAACACCAACAATATCAAGCTGATACGTAACGAGGACGACAGCTACTATATTGATTTCAACCAGTCTGGCCTGGAGTCGGTGCCGGTGTCGCGCACATATAGCGAAAAAATTGTTCAAAGATTTACGAAAAAGTAATATTTTTGTAATTTAGCTGTTTTAATTAGACAAAGAAATATTCAAACTATGGAATTATCTCATTTTTTATTACAAGTACCTGTGGCTGAAGCTGTTGCAGAACCCACAGAATTACGTATGTCGTTGTGGAACATGGCCGTTCAGGGCGGCTGGATTATGTTGATTCTGGCCATCGCATCGGTGATAGCCGTCTACATCTTTGTGGAACGCTTCATCACCATCAACCGTGCCGCACAGAACGACAACCTGTTCATGGACACCATCCGCAACTATATGAAAGAGGGCAAATTAGACGAGGCCAAGGTGTTGTGCCAGCGCACCGCCACCCCACTGTCTCGCATGATTGAGAAGGGTATCTCGCGTATAGGCAAGCCTTTGAACGATATACAGACAGCCATAGAAAACGTGGGTAACCTCGAGGTCGGCAATCTGGAAAAAGGCGTGGCACTGCTGGCTATGATTTCCGGAGCAGGTCCTATGCTCGGCTTCCTCGGCACTGTGATAGGCATGATTCGCGCCTTCTACGACATGTCAATGGCAGGCAACAACATCGACATCGAACTGCTTTCGACAGGTATCTACCAGGCAATGGTGACCACAGTGGGAGGTCTCATAGTGGGTATCATCGCTTTCATATTCTACAACATACTTGTAGCGCAGATCGACAAGGTGGTCAACCTCTTGGAATCGAAGAGCATAGAGTTTATGGACGTTTTGAACGAACCAGCTAAATAAGGCTTATGGCACTGAAACGCAGAAATCAGAGAAGAGTGGAGTTTAACTCGTCGTCCATGTCGGACCTCGTGTTCCTGCTGCTTATCTTCTTCATGCTGACATCCACTCTGGTGGCGCCTAACGCCATCAAGTTGTTGCTTCCGCAAAGCAGCAGCCGCACCATGGCTAAGCAGACAGTGACAGTGTACATCAACGACAAGATGGACTACTTCGTGGGCGAGCGCAAGGTTACAGAAGAGCAGCTCAAACCCGAGATTTTACTGGCACTCGGCAGCAATGCCGAAGGTACAGTGGTGGTGCGTTCCGACAAGAACGTGCCTGTGCAGTACGTCGTCAACGTAATTGACGCCGTCAACAACATTAACAACGAGACTCATCAAAACCACAAGGTTTTGCTTGCAACATCGGCTAAAAAATGACAAGAGCCAATAGAAATAAGACCATAGCTATAGCAGTCACGGTGACCGTACACATTGTCGCCCTGGTGCTTCTTATAGTCATGGCCCTGACCACGCCCCTACCGTTACCGGGTGAGGCCGGCGTGGAGGTGAATCTTGGCATGTACAATCAAGGCGCGGGCGTGCAGCAACAGCCCAAGCCTAAAAAGGTGGTCGAAACGCCCGCGCCCAAGCCCGAGCCTGTCAAAGAACAGACAGTGACTCAGGACAGCGAGGAGGCACCGGCATTGGAAGAGCCAAAGCCAAAAAAGATAGAGCAAAAGGTGAACGAGCGCGCGCTCTACAAGCCGGTTAAGAATCAGGAAGAATCTTCGTCGGAAGGTAAAACCGAGACTCCGAGCGATCAGGGCAACTCAAACGGCAGCCAGAATGTCAACAACTACGAAGGACAGGGCGGCGCCGGAGGCGGTATATCGTATAGTCTTGGTGGACGAGGGCATAAAGAGCTATATAAACCAAAAGAAATTAATCTCGAGGAGACGGGAATTGTAGTTGTTAACATTTGGGTTGATCGTAAAGGAATAGTACAAAAAACCCAAATAGGTAAAGGAACTAACATCACCAATTCAAGACTTCGTAATATAGCACTAAACGCCGCACAGAAATCACGATTTAATGAAAACGAAAATGCACCGGAATTACAAATGGGTACTATAACATACATATTTGAATACGAAAAGGCGCAATAACATATAATTTTATTATAAAGACAATGAACTACGCTGAAACAACCAACTGGATGTTTAACAAGTTCCCTATGTACCAGAAAATAGGTGCACAGGCCTACAAGCCCGACCTCGGCAACATAGTGGAACTACTTGACTTTCTGGGCAACCCACACAAGAGTTTCAAGACCATACACGTGGCGGGAACCAACGGTAAAGGCACTGTGTCGCACACACTGGCTTCAGTGTTTCAGGAATGCGGCTACAAGACCGGTCTTTACACCTCCCCTCACCTGCGCGACTTCCGTGAACGCATCCGCATCAACGGACAGATGATTCCGGAGCAGAATGTCATAGACTTCATCAACGGCAACAAAACCAAGTTTGAAGAGATGCAGCTGTCGTTCTTCGAGATGGCTACAGGCATGGCGTTCGATTTCTTCGCAAAGGAAAAGGTAGACATTGCCATCATTGAGGTTGGACTGGGCGGACGCCTCGACTCAACCAATGTCATCCAGCCGGAAGTTAGCGTGATTACAAATATTTCGTTGGACCACGTCAATCTGCTGGGCAACACCTTGGCCGAGATTGCAGCCGAAAAAGCCGGCATCATCAAGCCTGACACCCCTGTGGTGATTGGCGAGACCCAAGCCGAGACCAAGGACGTGTTCATCCAGAAAGCCGAGTCGTGCAAGGCTCCCATATACTTTGCCGACCAGATATTCGACTGCGAGAAGATTCATATAGAATCGCTTGATTATCAGAAGTATGACATCTGGAAAAACAGCGAGCTTTACCTTGAGGCGGTGGAATTCCCGCTGCTGGGTTACTACCAAAAGAAGAACCTGGCCACAGCAATCTGCGTGATTGACCTGCTGAGAGAGAAGTTCCACATGGGACAGAAAGACATAATTCACGGTCTGGAATTTGTGGTGAAAAACACCAACCTGATGGGCCGCTGGCAGATACTCAACCGCAAGCCTGTGGTGATAGCCGACACCGGACACAATGTGGGCGGCATCAAGGAAATCACCATGCAGCTGAGCGACATGAGCTTCAGAAAGCTGCACTTTGTGCTGGGCTGCGTCAACGACAAGGACATAGACGGAATTCTGAACATTCTGCCACGCTACGCCGACTATTACTTCTGCAAAGCCGACATACCGAGAGGCCTCGACGCCAACATCCTGGCTGAGAAAGCCGCCAAAGCCGGACTTCACGGCAACGTTTACGAATCGGTGCAGCAGGCTTACAACTCAGCCATGAACAATGCACTGTTCGAAGACGTAGTGTTTATTGGAGGAAGCAACTTCACCGTGGCGGAAGTGATATGATTTTAGCAGTTAGAAACTGATGAAAGTTATTAGAGCGATATTGTTTGTGCTTGTAGCGGTTACGCTGACAGGCTGTGCCGTGCAGGAGTATGTGCCTGAGGGTAAGACAATATTGATTTATAACTGGGTGGAAATTAAAGACTTAGAGCAAACCACCATCTCCAAGAGTGAGGTTTCCAATTACATTATTCAAAATGCCGACCGTAACATCTACGGCTGGCTGCCACGTGTGTGGTTATACTACAAGACAGTCAACAAAACCAGCGCATTCGGCAAGTGGGTCAACCGGAGCATAGCTCACAAGCCCACCTACTATAACGCTCAGAGCACTGCCGAGTCGAGAGTTCAGATGGAGACTTACCTCAACAACATAGGCTATTTCAAATCGAAGGTACACACAGAAAAAACCGACAAGAAAAAGCGTTCGACGGTAGCCTACCACGTCACTCCCACCAAGCCGTATTACATTCGCGACGTAGGATACAAAATCAAGGATTCGGTTGTAGCCAAGATTGTCAGCGAGATGGAGAGCGAAATGCCAGTCAAGTCGGGCGACATCTACAACGCCTTCAACATGGACAAGGAGCGCGAGCTCATCACAACCCGCCTGCGTGACAAGGGATATTATTTCTTCACCAAAGACTATATCATTTTTGAGGTCGACACCAACCTGCGACAGCACAAGGCCGACATCATGGTGCGCATAGACGGGGAAAAGCACGACAAATACATAATTAATAGGGTGTTTATCAACCCCAACTACAATGTGCAGAACCCCAACCCTACCATGAACGACACAGTGCCTTTCACCTTCTCCATAGGCAAAAAGCACACAGAGCACCGCTTCGACTTCACGTATTCCCGTCCCCCGAAAATCAAATTCAAGACTTTCAACCAGGTTATTCTGATACATCCCGGCGAAGAATACAGCCAGCACCGCGTCAAGCAGAGCTACAGGGCGATGGGAGGTCTGAAGCTATACAACATGAGCAACATAAGCTTCGACACCATACCCTCCAAGCCGGGCGACACTGTCAAAATGCTCAACTGCAACGTGAATCTGCAGCGCGGCAAGCTCAACCACTACAACATTCAGCTGGAAGGCACCAACTCGGGAGGCGATTTGGGAGCTCTCGGAAGCATATCTTATAGAAATAACAACATTTTCCGTGGCTCGGAAGTGTTCAGGATAACGTTGAGAGGCGGCGTTCAGGCCCAGAGGGTCGACAATATAGTTGCCGACGAGGGTCTGTTCAACACTAAGGAGTTCGGAATAGACGCCAGCATTATGTTCCCGCGATTCCTCAGCCCTATCAAGTTGACCAACTTCGTGCTGGAATATCAGCCCAGAACCACACTGTCTGCCGGTTTTAACGCACACTTCAGACCTTTGTACACCCGCTTCATCATCAACGGAACATACGGTTACAACTGGAAATCCAACGACCATGTGGAGCATATCTTCAACCCTATCAACCTCAACACGGTTAAAGTATTGCCCACCGATCTGTTCGCATTCATTCTGGACCTTGAGACCAACCAGCGTATCAAGGACATGTACACCGACCACTTGATTTTCGGTTTGGACTACTCCTTCATTTACAGCAACCAGACAATCAACAGCAATCACGACTTCTTCTATTTCAAGGCCAATATAGAAACTTCGGGCAACCTGCTTTCACTGTTCAACCACACTCCTCTCATCACCGAGGCGAACAACTACCACATGATAGCAGGCATACGCTACGCCCAGTATTTCAAATACCAGTTCGACTTCCGTTTCTACCACATCCTGAAGCCAGACAACGTGTTAGCGCTGCGTTTCATGTACGGACAAGGTATAGCTTACGGCAACTCGGTGGATATGCCATTTGAAAAGAGTTTCTACGCCGGCGGTACAAACGGTATGCGTGGCTGGCAGTTCCGCACTCTCGGCCCTGGCGGCTTCAGAAACGAATACGGATACGACATTGAGCACATTGGCGACCTGCAGCTGGAATTCAACATGGAATACCGCTTCCCGTTCTACGCTTTCATCAATGGAGCGCTTTTCACCGATATAGGTAACATCTGGACCCTGAGCAACAACGAATCTTTCCCTAACGGACAGTTCCATTTCAATACATTCTACAGACAGATAGCTTTGGACGGAGGCTTCGGCCTGCGCTTCGACTTCTCGTTCTTCCTGGTTCGTCTGGACTGGGCTGTGGTTTTATGCGACCCTGCCTATCCGGAAGGCAGCAGATGGAGAATCAGCAAAATAGGCTGGAAAGACGTGGTCTGGAACATTGGTTTGGGTTACCCATTTTAACATGACGCGGCAGGAGTTGACACAGGTATTGCTGAGGTCGTTCGGCTTTGAGCCCACCGACGGACAGCGCATAGTGCTGGTGCACTTGGCTGCCTTCCTGCTTTCTACAAAGAAAAATCCGACCTATCTGCTGCAAGGTTATGCCGGCACCGGCAAAACGACTCTGGTAACCACTCTTGTGCGCACATTGCCGCGGCTCGGAATGGACTATCAGCTTATGGCGCCCACGGGCCGAGCCGCGAAGGTACTGAGCGGCTATACCGGGAAGCTCTCATCAACGATTCATAGGAAAATCTACCGGTTCCAACAATTCGGCGACGGCTCGCTGCGTATGACGCGTGCACAGAATAAAGCAAAAAACACCGTATTCATAGTGGACGAATGCTCAATGATTTCTGACGATTACAGCAACGGCCGCTCTCTGCTTGACGACTTGGTCAACTACGTGTTCAGCGGTGAGAATTGCCGTCTGCTGCTCATAGGTGACAACGCCCAGCTGCCTCCGGTCGGGTTGGAAAACAGCCCCGCCAACGACATCAACGTGCTGCGCAACAGCTTCAGCCTCACCGTGGCCTCCTACCAGATGACAGAGGTGATGCGTCAGGCTCTGGAATCGGGCATACTGTGGAACGCCACAGAACTCAGACGTCGTTTTTTATCTGAAGTGTCACTGCCGCTATTCAAAGCTAACGGATTCGACGACGTTCACTGCATCGACCCTCAGGAGTTTGAGGAGCTGCTGCGGCAGAGTTTCAATGGGCGTTCAAGTAACGAGGCCGTCATCATCTGCCGCAGCAACAAGCGCGCCAACATGTATAACCAGGCCATTCGGGCCCGCGTACTTCAGGAGGATGGCGAGATAGCCACTGGCGACAAATTGATGGTGGTGAAAAACAATTATTTCTGGACTGACGAAAGCCAGAAGGTGAGCTTCATAGCCAACGGCGACATGATAGAGCTGATGCGCATCAACAGCACCGAAGAAATGTATGGCTTCCACTTCGCCGACGTCGACATTCAGCTGACCGACTATCAGGAAGAGCCCAACCTCTCGGTAAAGATACTGCTGGAGACTCTCACCAGCGACTCCCCTGCCCTAACTCAAGACGAGGCCGACCGTCTGTACCGGGCCGTAGAGGAAGACTACATGGACATTCCCAACAAGCGCGACCGTTACAAGGCCATGCGTCAAAACCCATACTTCAACGCCTTGCAGGTGAAGTTCGGCTATGCCCTCACCTGCCACAAGACTCAAGGCGGACAGTGGCCTATGGTTTTCATAGACGCTCCCTTCATTCCCGATGGCGAGACCTTGCAAACCTCCGACCTGCGCTGGTTTTACACCGCAGTGACCCGCGCCCAACAGCAGCTTTATTTCGTCAATTTCAAAAATGAATATTTTTTTGAATAAAAAAATGTAGAGACGCCAAATTATGACGTCTCTACTTAAATTGTAGGAGATTTATTCACCTGCGGTGAATGCTTTCGCTTCGCTCAGGTCTCCGCTACGCTTACGCTTCGGTCGAAATGACAAAAGCTTATTTCGTGAACTTGTGATTCTTTCCAGGATAGTAGGCCATATCGCCAAGTTCCTCTTCGATTCGCATCAGCTGGTTGTATTTGCAGATACGGTCGGTACGTGAGGCTGAACCTGTCTTGATCTCGCCTGTGTTCAATGCCACTGCGAGGTCGGCTATGGTTGTATCCTCTGTTTCGCCTGAGCGGTGGCTCATGACGGCTGTGTACTGGTTGCGGTAAGCCAGGTTGACAGCGGCTATGGTCTCGGTCAATGAACCGATCTGGTTAACTTTCACCAGGATTGAGTTGGCGACATTGCGGTCGATACCCATCTTCAGACGCTCAACGTTGGTCACGAAGAGGTCGTCACCCACCAGCTGAATCTTGTTGCCCATGGTGTCGGTCATCAGTTTCCAACCGTCCCAATCGTCTTCGGCCATACCGTCTTCGATTGAAATGATAGGATATTTCTTCACCCAGTTGTTCCAGAATTCAACCATTTCCTTGGCGTTCAGCTTCTCGCCTGTCGATTTGTGCAGGTGATAGACTTTCTCTTCCGGCAGATAATATTCTGAAGAGGCGGCATCCAATGCGATGAACACATCTTCGCCCGGACGGTAACCGGCCTTCTCAATAGCTTTCAAAATCACCTCGATACCCTCGTCGTTCGACTTGAGGTTAGGTGCGAAACCGCCTTCATCACCGACGTTGGTCGAATAACCGGCAGCTTTCAAAACGTTTTTCAGGTTGTGGAAAATCTCAGAACCCATCTGAATAGCCTGATGGAATGAGGTTGCGCCCACAGGCATGATCATAAACTCCTGGAAGTCAACGCTGTTGTCAGCATGTGAACCGCCGTTGAGGATGTTCATCATAGGGATAGGCAATGTGTTGGCGCTGACACCGCCGATGTAACGGTACAGAGGCTGGTCGGTGTAGATAGCACCTGCCTTAGCGCAAGCCAATGAAACGCCGAGGATGGCGTTGGCACCGAAGTTGCCTTTGTTCTTTGTGCCGTCGAGCTCAATCATCTTGGCGTCGATGGCGTTCTGGTCTGTCACCTCATAGCCTTCAATGGCTTTGGCCAACTCGTTGTTGACATGGTCGACAGCTTTATACACGCTCTTGCCCATGAATTTGGTCTTATCACCATCGCGAAGCTCAACAGCCTCGTGAACGCCTGTCGAAGCGCCTGATGGCACTGCTGCTCTGCCAAGGATACCGTCCTCGGTAATGACATCGACTTCAACTGTTGGATTGCCGCGTGAATCCAAAATCTGGCGGGCATGGATTTTTTCTATTCTACTCATCTTTCTTAATTTTTAAAACCTTTTTATTCAAGTTACAAAAATACAATATTTTTCTAAAATAATACCTCATATTAATAAAAAAAAGATAAGGACCTCCGCCCTTATCTTATAAACATAATAATAACTAATTTTTCTTACTCGTGAACTAGACGGACCGAGAATCCTTTATACTTATCGTTTTTATCATAAATATATGGACGGTAGTCGGTATAGTAGATGTTGCAGGCGTGCTCAAGGTCGCCCAAATCGCATTGTGACCAATAATGGCCTTCAATGTTAACATCGTAGAAACCAACGGCTCCCGACTTGTTTATGCGCTGGCCGCCGGCTGGCAAAAACACGCAGCCTGCCTCCTCAAGCAAATCCCACTCAGCCACAGTGTAGCTGTTGTCTGTGTATGAGGCGTTGTGGTTGTTGTTTGTATAGTTGATGCTGGATTTTGTGGGAAGTGCCACACCGTCAGGGTGTTCATAAACATCGGGGAACAAAATTATGCCGTTCACCTTGTCGCCATTGTCTTTGACAATCTGAGCCCTTGCGAAGCGGGCGTTATACACATCGTTCAGCTTACTGGCGCTGCGGGTAAACATCACATACTCCCACTCCACACATTTGGGTGCATGCCATTCGTGTCCGTCAACCGGCTCGAAATGCTTGCCCCATTCGGCATATACGGTATAATCGTTGTTGCACGCCGACACATTGTTCGGATAGTCACCTGTGCCCCAGCCGAAACGGTCACGGTCCACATTGGCCGCTCCACCAGTCTGCTCATCAGTGTTTTCCATCAAATCGTACTGCTCGGCGGCAAAGGTCCAATAAGGCTCAGCGGCGCTGCCGATATACTGCAGGTTGCCCTTGGCGAAAATCACACGTTTGCCTGTATCCATTGTAAACATACCGTCCGAAACGCTCGGAGTGGCTATGGTAATGTCATAACCGTCGTCCATAAAATCGTTGGCATGTATGGGCCTGATAGCCGGGCATTCACCCTGATAGCTGTAGTCTGCTGTAAACGCAGCACCCAGCGAACTGGCTTCCAAAGCTTCCTCGTTAGGGAAAACTATAGCCCACTTCTCGCCCGAGCCAGACGAAAGCTTAATGACTCCGCCGTCCTTCTGGCTGTAGTCGAACTGTTTGGTGGAGAAATCTATGGTTGCATAGTTGTTCATACGGCCTATGCAGACTGCTTCGGACGACATGTCGGATGTCACGTTGAACTTCACCAGAGCACATTTGTTGTAAAGGAAGGTCGAATAGCTGCCCTCGCCTGTAAACTCACGGTTTGATATGCCGCAGGACACCACGGGCAGGCTGCTCGTCTGGTTTTCTATGGACACTGTGCATGAGGTGGTCTCACCCGCTTTCAGATATTTTTGCGGTTCAGTTCCAAGGAAATAAAAGTACAAAGGGCTGTCCATCACCGGACCGGTAATATCGCCCGCAAAACTGGTACCGTCATGTTTCAGCGTGCCCACATACACACCTCCGCTCACCACGTAAAGGCAGTCGTTCTCCTCAAAGTTCACCATACCGTTGACTGTATTGACATCCACCTTTGAGGCTCGGTTTACGTCGATGTTGATATGGTACACCTGTCTGTCAGGCAAACACTGTATGTTTTTCTTGCATTGCGTCATGCCAATCATCATTGACAGGACCATAAAGATAATGCTGATTATTTTCATTGTCAGGCCTCCCTCTTTTTTAGGACAGCATAGCCGGCGCATGCCACTGTCATTATTAACAATCCCGTTCCCAGAGGGGTGTCGTTGTTCTGTCCGAACTGCTGGTTGATCACCCAATACTCCCACGTAGTGCGGTCAGTATAGCTGTCAACAGCGTAAAAGAATTCATCGGTTTGGCTTTGGGCGTTTGATTTTGTCGGTAACAGCAGCATGAGCGCCATTACCAAAAATACAACGAAAGCTCTTGGCTTTTCAATTAGCTTTTTCATTTCTTATATAATATTTTAAATTATTAAGAAAAACAAAAAAGGCTCAGGGCTAGATAGTAGGATTAAGTTTTTCTTGTTTTTCAAAAACGGGTGCAAAATTACAATTTTATTCAATTGGTTTTACAAAAATTTTACGAAAAATTCACTGTTACTCAAATGGTTAGGTTTTACTGGGGATAGCGTAAAAAAAGTGAAGACACCGCATGGCATCTTCACTTTTTTCGTCTAAAGTTTCTATAAAAAACTATATACTATTTATCTTTTTTGCGACGTGCTACGGCATAGCCTGCGCCAAGTGCCGTGAGCAGAAGCAGGCCGCTGCCAAGCGGAGCCGGCTGGTCAACACTCAAGCCGTGATCGAACGTAATCCCTGGCAGAGCGCTGAATCCGCCGTCACGGAACAAATCGTTGGTAGTCCAATCGGTGACAAAGCCGTCGGCCTGGGCGCTGGCTCCAAAACTCAACGTCATAACTAATGCTATTGCTAATATTATCTTTTTCATATTATATCAATTTAAAGATTCAATAATTAAATTTAAACACTCTCAACTATCTGACGACAATCTTCTGCACTTTGCCGTTCAATCTGAAGATGTAAACGCCTTGTGCCGGAACGTTAACGGTCTGCACGCCGTTGACAACCTGTGTCATCACCTTGCGTCCCATCAAGTCGAAGATTTGCAGTTCGCCTTCGCCGTTGACGATGACGTCGCTGCCGCTCTGGTATGCAAAGATATCGTTGACATCGTTGATGTTGGCGTCGTATTTGAGTTTCACTATGAAGCGGTCCACCAGGTCCTTAGGAGTACCCATGAACGAGTACTCCCCTTCGGCCAGCATGTCGATGTCCTCACCGGTGAGGCGGTCGACTATGTGGAGGTAATCGTATTTGCCGTCAAGCTTCACTCTCAAGGTGTACTTGCTTGTTGTAACAGTCTTGAAGCTTAGAGTGAACATCTCAACATCGTCGCTCATAGTTGCAATAGCGTAGTTGGTGCCGTCCTGAGGGATGTAGAGCATCGGAACCTCAGGGTTGCGGTGGTTGATCTTGTTCAAGCCTATCTCATTATTGAACATGGCGTAGGCAACATCCTCATACTGGTTGTTGGCAACCGTGAAGCGGATATTGTCGTTGCCAGCCTTTGATGTTCCGGCAGCAGTGGTGTTAGTCATTGTGACGGTGCCAGCTTCTGTGGCTTTCACCAAAATACCCTGAGCAGGTTTGATGGCTGTAGTATTGTCGGTGCAAGCAACCCAACTGTCGCTGTTCGACAACATGTAGAAACCGGTTGCCAAAGCGCCGCCAGTGTTAGGAATAGCTGTACCTGCACCTTTATAAATATTGTGTGAGTATGGGTTACCGATGAGGTTGATACCTTTAAGGTCACCGCTGCCACCAGCTGTAACAGCCACCTCTACACTGCCTGTGTTAAGTTCGCCAGCGAAGGCCAGCTCATCGCCATCTGCATTCCAATAGAGATAACCGCGACCGTTAGTCATAGTGCCAACATTGTGACCCGCAGCTTTGTGGTTAAACCACTCGCCTGAAGGCTCGTTATAATAGTAGAAGTCGTAGTTGGCCGGTGTAGCCTGGATAAGGTTGGTCACCGATGCCGGATCAACATTTTTAACCGGCGAAGAAATGGTGTACCAGTCGCCTGTCGACTTAGCAGCGTGACCCACCGCCTTCTTCACTGTAGCCTGCACATTCGCATCGGTAGGCACCACCAACTGACCGCCCTCTTCGATAATTAAATTATCCGAATCATTATTCGCAAAACTATTGTTTGTGATTGTCATCACAGAACCTGCAGTGACTGTAAGTGTTTCACCAGCTGGAATTGATGTTTCTGTATAGGTGACATCGCCATAAAATTCAAAGTCATTATCGTTGTCTTTAACAAAGAGGTAGATGTCTGACTGATCTGTTGGACTTGCATAACAAGCAAACAGAGGTGAATTGCCATCATTAAAACGCATATTATTGCGTCCTGTTGATAGAGCTGTTACTGTCGCAACATTTGTCTGATCAGCGATAGATATGGTCCAAATGCCTTTATTATCATTATTAGTTGCTCGTGTTTTCAAATAATTACTGCCTGATCCACCAGCAGCATATAAGAATCCATATGTATTGTTAGCATTTAAATTCTGTGTGTTTTTATCGTATATTATCCAATTCACATCAGAATTATTGATGACAAATTCATAAACGCCTGCAGTCTCCAGAATAATATTGTTGTTTATATTTACCTCAACAGCAGACCTGTTATTACCCTTGTCATATCCCATGGCATATGCAGTTGTGTTTTTGTATCCAACTATCAAATAATGTTTACCTGAAACAATCTGACTTGCATCTGTAATCAAAGAATAGGTTGTTGCTTCAACAAATGATGCTGAAACAGTTACATCGTATGCAGGCATGCTGAATTTATTGTCTGTAACAGTTAAAGTTGTTGCAGGGTCGCCAGTTTTGTATACATTCCACGCGCTGAAAGCATGACCTGCTGTCGGTGAATAAGACAACGTAATTTCTGTTCCTTCAACAGCAGAAGTAATGCTGCCATCAATTGACACAGAACCACCTTCAATGCTATTGTCAACTGTTATATTATAAAAAGTGGACCATTTTGCGTACAGCCCTAAATCAGCATTGATAGTGACTTCAGCCTGGTCTGCATAAATAATATCACCATCTGCTGTTTGTGCCCATCCTGCGAATTCAGAGTTGGCTTTGGAGAACTTATTAGCAATGAGATTGGCTGCAATTCCGTCATATACTGTTTGGGTATAAGTAGTTTCGTCATTGTATGTTCCACCATTGCCGTTGAATGTAATGGTTCGCTCTGTAAGAACCGTATATTTATACAAGGTGAGAGCGCCACCATTACTTGGTGCATAATTACCAAACACTTGGTTGCTCCCATGATAGCGGAGATATCTTGCTGTACTTTGACCCTCATTAGCTTTACATCTGAAATCGTAGGTTCCAGAAACGGCCCAAATGGCAGTAGTAGCAGTCGGATCATCACCTAGGCTAACATTTGTGCTGTTTTGAGTTCCATTGGCATATAAACCTGCTATTGCATTGTATATTGTCCAATATCCATCAGTTTCACTTGGGGCAATATGCCATACGATGCTTCTTAGCGGATCAGAAATCGTATAGTTAGACGGCGTAACACTCTGAATTCCAAACCTGCTGTTATTTACCGTGTTTTTTAGGGCTTTACCATCATAGACCAGGATGTAATCACCTTCAATAAGGTCACCTGAATATAGTGCAAATGTCCCTTCGTACGTATTAGTAAGGAATGTAGCTGTTACTGTAACAGGGTATGATGGCATTGTAAAGATGAAGTCATCACCGCTAACGGCAGGGGTAATGCCTGTAGCTGAACCGTCTGAAGTCTTAGTAATGACAATTGATGAGAAGGTATAACCTGTTTCTGCGGTGTATTCCAATGTTACAGTCTGTCCTTGGTATGCTGATGTAGGAGTCGACTCCAGCAAGCCTGTGTTATCTGGAGTAGCAACACATGTTACTGCGTAAGTCGGTTTTGCTGTGAATGTCGCTGTAACCAGAACATCGCAATCTGGCATGGTAAATTGATTGTTTTCTACAGCAATTGGTGTTACCATGTCGTCCTTCAATACCGACCACGAGCCGAAATCATAACCGGCATTAGGTGTGGCTGTAAGTGTGACGGTTTCGCCTTCTGAAGCTGTTTCCTTATCTGCTGCAATCGTACCACCAGTTACAGGTTGAGTCACAACGATATCGTACATTGCACTGGAAACAGATCCGTTCAGATTTACAACGACATTGTCAGTGCCTGTTGTGCTTAAAGTGATTGTGCCATTGTATGAGCCTACGGCTAAACCTGGTTTAAGTCTGATGGCGATGGTGCCGTTTACGCTTCCTTGCGATTGTGTCAATGTAATTGTGCTAACCCAGTTTTCACCGTCTTTGATTTGGAAATTGCTGTTGTCGTTTAATGTAGCAGTAATGTCTGCGGTAAGGTTAGAGCCTGTAACAGTAAGATTAGCTGTTGTAGGGTTTGCGGTTCCTGCTGAATACGAAGGAGCTGTAAATGGTGAAGGTGTTGCTGTGACATAAGGATTACGTACTAAAGATATAAGTCTATTGTTCTGTGCAAACTCGTATGTGGAATTAAATTTTGTCAAGTTACCACGCACCACCACTATATCGTTAACTTGAATATCATTAATAGAAGTAAATTGATTTGTTTCGTCATCAATTCCTAAACCTCCGTATACTTCCAAAGGATTTGTAGATGTGCCATCATCTGAAATCCAATATGTAATTGAGTGATAAGTAGAATTATAACTATCAACTTGATAAACTATACCTGTTGCATATACGCCTTGTGTGCCTATTCCGGCGTCAATAGCTGAGCGAGCTTCAGCAACTGTATATGGATCATTTTGAGAACCTGGAGCATTTGGATTACCAGCTTGGGTTACTGTTACATTCTTTGTAACCGTTGCCTTTGTGCCGTATGTATATGTCAATGTAACAGTTGCTGAGCGAGGTGATACAGATTCGTTAATTGTAGTGGTAACTTCAATGGAACCCATATTGGGGTACTCAAAATCAGGATCTGCTTGAAGGTTAGTTATCCAAGTAGCTTCGGTTGCGGCTGTCATGGTACCTGCTACATAATTACCAATTTCATAATGGATGCTGGTTCCTTGAGCGTTACAGCCCATTTGGACATTAGAAGCGGTGATTGAAGGAGTTAAGCTTGAACTTGTGCCGGTAACTTTAATATCATCATAACGAGTTGTAAAGCCTCCAGATGTATTAGTAACAAATTTGATTGTAAGTGATTCACCAGTTCCACTTAAATCACCAGTAATTAAATGCCAGCTTGCATCTGTTGGATGTGTAAAAGAAAATGATTGATAATCACTGTTGTCAATTTTATAACTTACAGAAGTGACATTGGTGGTGTTTGTGCCATTTTTCTTTAGCATACCAAAGGAAAGGGACAGATCAGAGTAACCATTAATATTGATACCTGAAATAATCAGAATATTATTTGTGTTAGTTCCAGAACTAGCGGTATACCATGCAGCACTTAGGCCACTGGCATCATCGTAATTAGATGGATCTACGCTATTTTTTCCAACTTTTCCATCGCCAGAGTAATGAGTTTTAACTGCTTGACCATCTGTAAACATGGCTGTCGTAGCGGAATAACCATTGTATGATGCATAAGCGGTATTTGAGCTTCCGTTATCACCAAATGTTTCAGAATATATGGTAACAACATCTCTCGTCTGTCCCCACGCCCTACCAGGCTGGATGATCATAGTTAGCAGCGCCAAAGCTGCAATCAGTAATGTAAATTTTCTTTTCATAGTGTTAAGTTTTTAATTATTAAAATTTAATTTATTGTTTTACAATGGTTAACTAGCAGCAACAAAACTATTGCCACCTACTTAATGATAGGTCGCAAATATACACAAAGATTTCTAAGAAAAGCACAAAAACCGTCAATTTCTTAAATTTGTCATTAACACTGACAACAGTATTTACAAAGTGATTGTCATCCATTTTGTTCGATTTAAAGATTTCAAAATTTTGTCAAATTCTCTGCTTGCAAAACTACGAAACTTTTTCTTTTTGTCAAGAGAATTTTGAAAAGTTTTTAAAATTTTCTTGAGGACAAAAAAAAGAGACGCCGTAAATGACGTCTCTATGATTTTCAATTGGACTATTCGCCAATTATTATTCGGCTTTAGCCTCTGCCGGAGCTTCTGTTGCCGGGGCTTCTGCAGCTGGAGCTGCTTCGGCTGCCGGAGCTTCGGCTTTCTTCTTACCACCACGACGTGTTGTCTTGGTAGCTTTAGCGGCTTTCTTACCGTTGGTGTAGACCTCGTTGTAATCGACGAGCTCCATCATGCACATATCGGCGCTGTCACCGGCACGTGTTGTACCGAGCTTGATGATACGGGTGTAACCGCCTGGACGGTTAGCGACCTTCTGACTCACCTCGCGGAACAGTTCGGTAACGGCATATTTATTCTGCAGCTGCGCGAAAACCACGCGGCGCGATGTTGTTGAATCGTCTTTGGAACGGGTGATCATCGGTTCCACATACAGACGCAATGCCTTAGCTTTGGCTGTGGTGGTGATGATGCGTTTCTCCAATATCAGTGACGAGGCCATGTTGGCGAGCATCGCGTGACGGTGAGCTGTCTTTCTTCCTAAATGATTGATTTTCTTATTGTGTCTCATCTCTATTATTCCTTATCTAATTTATATTTACTGATATTCATTCCAAATTCGAGTCCCTTGCTTCTGACCAGTTCTTCAAGCTCGGTGAGTGACTTCTTACCGAAGTTGCGGAACTTGAGGAGGTCGGCCTTGTTGAGGGCGACGAGTTCGCCTATTGTCTCCACCTCGGCTGCCTTGAGGCAGTTGAGAGCGCGGACAGAGAGGTCCATGTCGACGAGCTTTGTCTTGAGCAGCTGACGGATGTGCAGCGAGCCTTCGTCAAAGTCTTCCGACACCGTCTTCTGCTCGTCTTTCAGAGTGATGCGCTCGTCTGAGAACAGCATCAGGTGATAGATGAGGATCTTGGCGGCCTCAGTCATCGCGTCCTTAGGTGCAATTGAACCGTCGGTCTCGATGTCGAGGATGAGCTTCTCATAGTCGGTCTTCTGTTCGACACGGTAGTTGTCAACCTTAAAGCTGACATTCTTGATAGGCGTATGGATTGAGTCGATGGCGATAGTGTTGACAGGAGCGTTGAGCACCTTGTTCTCGTCAGCGTTGACATATCCCCTGCCTTTGTTGATGGTCATGTCGATGGTGAGCTTCACAGACGAATCCATGTGGCAGATAACCAGTTCTGGGTTGAGCACCTGGAACACCGACAAGAATTTGTTGATGTCGCCGGCGACGAACTCTTCCTGTCCGCCGATAACCACGGTAACCTTCTCGAATGTCTCACCTGGGATCTGTTGTTTGAAACGGACCTGCTTGAACTTCAGCACTATATCGGTGAGGTCTTCTATCACGCCCGGGATCGGAGCCATCTCGTGCTCCACACCCTCAATACGGATGGATGTGATAGCGAAACCCTCGAGTGATGAGAGAAGCACTCTCCTGAGGGCATTGCCGATAGTCATGCCATAGCCAGGCTCCAACGGACGAAACTCGAAAATACCGTGTTTGTCTGTCGATTCTACCATGACGACCTTATCAGGTCTTTGAAATGCTAATATTGCCATAATATCAGTTTATATTCGATTATTTAGAATACAACTCAACGATCAGTTGTTCATTGATGGTTTCAGGGATGTCCTCGCGGTTAGGATAGCTCATGAACTTTCCTGTGAGGGTTGCTGAATCCCATTCTAACCATGGATAGCTGTTGGTGTGGCCTTCCACTGAGTTTGTAATGACTTCCAAGCTCTTTGATTTCTCGCGAACTGCGACGATATCGCCTGGTTTCAGCATAGCTGAAGGGATGTTCATCACCTTGCCGTTCACTGTGATGTGGCGGTGGCTGACGAGCTGACGGGCGGCGTCACGTGTTGGAGCGATACCGAGACGGAAGACTGTGTTGTCGACGCGTGACTCGATGAGCTGGAGGAGGATTTCACCGGTGATACCCTTCTTCTTCGAAGCCTTCTCGAATGTGTTACGGAACTGGCGCTCGAGGATACCGTAGGTGTATTTTGCCTTCTGCTTCTCCTGCAACTGGATACCGTACTCAGAAACTTTCTTGCGTTTCTTAGCAGCACCGTGTTGTCCTGGAGGGAAATTTCTCTTTTCGTAATACTTGTCTGAGCCGTAGATTGGTTCACCAAACTTACGGGCGATCTTTGTCTTAGGACCTGTATATCTTGCCATAACTTCTACTTTTTAAACGTTAAACAATTACACTCTTCTGCGTTTTGGCGGACGGCAACCGTTGTGCGGTATTGGAGTGACGTCGATGATTTCTGTCACCTCTACGCCTGATGAGTGGATAGCGCGGATAGCCGATTCACGACCTGCGCCTGGTCCCTTAACATAAACTTTCACTTTACGTAATCCCAGATCATAAGCTGTCTTGGAGCATTCCTCAGCAGCCATCTGTGCTGCGTAAGGAGTGTTCTTCTTAGAACCTTTGAAGCCCATCTTTCCGGCTGATGCCCAAGAAATGACCTGTCCTTCATTGTTTGCTAATGAAATGATGATGTTATTGAAAGAAGCTTTGATAAATGCCTTACCGGTAGCCTCGATCTTCACAACACGTTTCTTAACAGATTTTGTGTTTTTTGCCATTTAATTTAACTTTTTTCTAATGGTATTTAATATGATCCAACCCGAATCGGCCTATTGGCTATTTGCCCTTAGCTAATGGCTAATGGCTAACAGCTAATGGCTTACTTCGTGGCTTTCTTCTTGTTAGCAACGGTCTTCTTACGACCTTTACGTGTACGAGCGTTGTTCTTTGTGCTCTGACCACGCAGTGGTAATCCGAGACGGTGACGGATTCCTCTGTAGCAACCGATATCCATCAAACGTTTGATGTTGATCTGGATTTCGCTACGAAGTTCACCTTCTGTCTTGTAGTTGTCGGCGATGATGTTACGGATAGCGTTCTGCTCATCATCGGTCCAGTCCTGGACTTTCTTTTCAGCTGGGACGTTAGCCTCTGCGAGGATAGCCTTGGCAGCTGAACGGCCGATACCGTAAATGTAGGTTAAAGATATTTGACCTTGTTTGTTGTTCGGGATATCTACACCAGCAATTCTAGCCATAGTTTATCTGTTTTTTATTAATTAACCCTGACGTTGTTTTTCTTTTGGGTTCTTCTTGTTAATTACATACAATTTACCTTTGCGACGCACTATTTTGCAATCGTCTGATCTCTTCTTGATTGATGCTCTGACTTTCATTTTATATATTTTTTTATTCTTTTTCGAAGCATTCTTTTTTAGCGCGCAAAAATACAAAATTTTGCGTTACCTTTTACAATTTGGTGCAATTTTTTATTTGTACCTGAAAGTTATACGACCTTTTGTCAAATCATAAGGCGACATCTCGAGCTTAACTTTGTCCCCCGGGAGAATTTTTATGTAATGCATACGCATCTTTCCGGAGATGTGGGCTATGATCTGAAGTCCGTTCTCCAATTCGACCCGGAACATTGCATTACCGAGCGATTCTGTTACTGTACCGTCTTGTTCTATCGACAATTGTTTTGCCATATAATTTCTTTTTATTGGTTATTTTCTACTGCTTCTGCCCATTCAAAACTTGATAAGATTTCGGCTTTGCCGTGGCGGACAGCGATATCGTGCTCGAAGTGTGCGGCCGGCTTGCGGTCACGTGTGGTGATTGTCCAACCGTCACGCTCCTGTACGATTTCCTTTTTGCCCAGAGTAATCATCGGTTCTATGGCGAGGACCATGCCTTCGACCAACTTGGGGCCTGTACCGCGTTTGCCGTAGTTAGGCACCTGTGGGTCTTCGTGCATTTTACGTCCAACGCCGTGACCGACTAACTCGCGAACGACGCCGTAACCAAACTGTTCGACATGCTGCTGCACTGCGTAGCCTATGTCACCGATACGGTTGCCTGCCACAGCGGCCTCAATGCCTTTGTAGAGAGATTCCTTCGTCCTCTGGAGAAGGAGCTTCACCTCTTCAGACACTTCGCCGCAGCAGAAGGTGTAAGCCGAATCGCCGACGTAGCCGTTCAGCACTGTGCCGCAGTCGACCGAGACAATGTCTCCGTCGCGGAGCTCGTAGTTGCCCGGTATGCCGTGCACCACTTGCTCGTTGACCGAGATGCATAAACTTCCGGGAAATCCGTCATAACCTTTGAAGGCTGGAGTTGCTCCGTGGTCTCTGATAAACTCTTCGGCGAGCTTGTCGAGATCGATGGTGCGGACTCCCGGACGTATATGCTTCCCTACCTCGCCAAGGGTTTTGCCCACCAGCAAAGCAGCTTGTCTCAGCAATTCAATTTCGTTATCTGTTCTGAAATGAATCATTCTTTATAGAAATTACATTCTGCCCATGCGGCCCTTGATGCGGCCAGACTTGGTCAAACCGTCGTAATGACGCATGAGAAGATGACTTTCAATCTGTTGCAATGTGTCTAACACCACACCGACGAGAATCAACAGTGATGTGCCGCCGTAGAACTGCGCAAACTGATGATTGACGCCCATGATAGAGACTAATGACGGCATGATAGCCACGACGCCGAGGAACAACGAACCCGGAAGGGTGATTCTCGACATGATGGTGTCGAAGTAGTCTTTCGTCTGCTTGCCAGGTTTCACGCCTGGGATGAAGCCACCGTTCTTCTTGATATCCTCTGCCATCTGTGCCGGGTTGATGGTCACAGCTGTGTAGAAGTATGTGAAGGCAACGATAAGGACGAAGAACACAAAGTTGTACCAGAAGCCGTTCATGTTGGTCATAGCTCTCATGAAGCCGCTCATGCTCTCGGAGTTGGAGTATCCAATGATTGTGATAGGCACAAACATGATAGCCTGGGCGAAGATGATAGGCATAACGCCTGCAGCATTCACCTTGAGCGGGATGTACTGACGCACACCGCCGTACTGTTTGTTACCAACCACGCGTTTGGCATACTGTACCGGGACCTTGCGTGTACCCTGAACGAGCAGGATAGTCATGATGATGACCAGCACAAGGAACACAATCTCCAGCAGGAAGAAGATCGGGCCGCCTGTACCCTGAGTGAAGCGTGATGCAACCTCAGCGAACAATGCGAATGGCAGACGGGCGATGATACCAATCATAATGATGAGTGATATACCGTTACCGATACCCTTGTCGGTGATACGCTCACCCAGCCACATGATGAACAGTGTGCCTGCGATGAGGATAATCACTGATGAAATCCAGAAATACACTGTCGGGACTGTTCCGTTGAACGGATAGATAGCCTCAGCAGGCAGCTGTGTGCGCAGGTTAGCGATATAACCCGGAGCCTGCACAGCCACGATCAAAACTGTGAGATAACGTGTAATCTGGTTGATCTTGCGATGGCCGCTCTCCCCTTCTCTTTGCAAGCGCTGGAAGTAAGGGATAGCCATGCCAAGCAGCTGGATGATAATGCTCGCGGTGATGTATGGCATGATACCTAATGCAAACACCGAAGCGTTGGCGAATGCGCCGCCAGAGAACATATTCAACAAACCAAGGAGACCCGAGCTGCTTTGATTTTTCAACGCTGCGAGGCTGTTAGGGTCGATGCCTGGAAGCACCACGTACGAACCGAAGCGGTAGATCAAGATGATCAGCAGCGTGTAGAGGATGCGCTTGCGCAATTCCTCGATCTTGAAGATATTCTGGATGTTCTCTCTGAGACGTCTGTTGCTCCACAGGAGGGCAGCGACGACGAGACACACCAAAATAACTATTAATAACTCCTTCATATCTCTTCAGTTTTGTTGATTAAATTTTCTCTATTGTTCCGCCAGCCTTTGTGATAGCCTCTTCAGCGCCTTTCGACCATGCGTTGGCTTTCACGTTAACTGCTGCTGTCAATTCGCCGTTTCCGAGAATTTTAACAAGTTCATTTCTTCCGACGAAGCCATTGTCTTTCAACAGCTCCGGTGTGATTTCCATGATACCGCTGTTAGCGAAGTCCTGGAGAACATCGAGGTTGACCGGGCGGTACTCCACACGGTTGATGTTCTTAAATCCGTACTTCGGGACGAGACGTGCGAGAGGCATCTGGCCGCCTTCGAAACCGATTTTATGCGTGTTTCCCGAGCGTGAGCCTGCGCCTTTGTGACCGCGTGTGGATGTTCCGCCGTAGCCTGAACCCTGTCCGCGACCTATTCTCTTGCGTTCTTTCACGGAACCTTTTGCCGGTTTAAGATTACTAAGATCCATAATTATTTTTTAAATTTCTTAGTTTAACAATTAGATTTCTTCGATTTTGAGAAGGTGTTTCACTTTCTCGACCATGCCAGCCATTGATGGGTTGTCCATGTCAACCTCAACAGACTGATGCATTCTGTGGATGTTCAGGCTTCTGAGAGTGTCTTTCTGATCCTGTGGTCTGCCGATGCCACTTCTAATCTGAGTTATTCTTACTTTTTTCATTTGTTCAAATTTTTTAGATTATCCGTTAAACACCACATCCATGTCAACACCTCTCATCTGGGCGACTGTACGTGCGTCGCGCATCTTTGCCAATGCTGCGAACGTAGCTTTCACCACTGAGTGAGGGTTTGATGAACCTTTTGACTTAGCGAGCACGTTTTTCACGCCGACGCTCTCAAGGACAGCACGCATTGCACCGCCTGCGATAACACCGGTACCAGGGGTAGCTGGCTGGATGTACACGTAAGCACCGCAATATTTACCGTATTGTTCGTGAGGAAGAGTGCCGTTGATGACCGGAACCTTAATGAGGTTCTTCTTTGCGTCTTCTGTGCCTTTCTGAACAGCTGCCTGTACTTCCTTGGCTTTACCGAGGCCGTAACCGACGACGCCGTTTTCATTGCCGACGACCACCAGTGCTGCGAAGGTAAATGCGCGTCCACCCTTGGTGACCTTAGTCACGCGGCCGACGTGGACCAGACGTTCTTTCAACTCGATTTCCGAAGTTTTCACTTTTTTTACGTTTACTTCTGCCATAGCTCTTAGAATTTTAATCCTCCATTACGAGCGCCGTCTGCTAAAGACTTAACTCTTCCGTGATACAAATAACCGTTACGGTCGAACACGACTGTCTCAATACCGGCGGCCTTAGCTTTTTCAGCGACGAGGTTACCGACTTTAGCAGCCTTCTCGATCTTCGTAATCTTCTCTTCTTCGATTCCGTTCTCGCGTGAGCTGGCAGCGACCAATGTCTTGCCGTTCTCATCGTCGATAAGTTGGACGTAAATCTGCTTGTTGCTTCTAAAGACAGACATTCTTGGGCGCACTGCAGTGCCGTAGACGGTCTTGCGGATACGTCTCTTGATGTTTAATCTTCTTTCGATCTTCTTATTCATCTTTCTAGCATTTTAAAAATTAAACATTATTTACCTGCTGCCTTACCTGCCTTACGACGGAGCACTTCACCCTCAAACTTGATACCCTTGCCCTTGTAAGGTTCAGGCTTACGGTATGAGCGGATCTTTGCTGCCACCTGGCCGAGCAACTGCTTATCGTATGAACGCATCTTGAGGATAGGGTTCTTACCTCTTTCGTTGATGGTCTCGCATGTGATTTCTGCCGGCATGACGAAAATCATGTTGTGTGAGAAACCGAGTGAGAGCTCGAGCTGTTTGCCATTGGCTTTAGCTTCGGCTTTGTAACCGACACCGACAAACTCCTGAACTGTCTCGAAACCTTCTGATACGCCTTTCACCATGTTGAAGAACAATGCGCGGTAGAGACCGTGCTTGGCTGAAGCGTTTGGAATGTTGGCCGGATTCACGATAATGTGACCGTCCTCTACCTTAACGTCGACGTCGCCGTGGAAGTCCTGGCTGAGTGTGCCGAGCTTTCCTTTGACTGTGAGGACGTTGTCTTTTATTGTAACCTCAGTACCTGCTGGGATTGCGATAGGTAATTTACCGATTCTTGATAATGCCATTTCTGTTTCCTCCTATTATTAAGATACATAGCACAACACCTCGCCTCCGATGTGGAGCTTGCGGGCTTCTTTATCTGTCATAATGCCTCTTGAGGTCGAAATGATGGCGATTCCAAGGCCGTTCATGACTCTCGGGAGGTTTTCTGAGTCGGCGTACTGACGGAGACCAGGACGTGAAACGCGGTCAATTGTCATGATAGCCGGCTGTTTGGTAACAGGGTGGTATTTAAGAGCAATCTTAATGGTACCTTGTGGGCCTTCTTCTTCGAATTTATAATTAAGGATATAGCCTTTCTCGAAGAGGATCTTGGTGATAGCCTTCTTCACGTTTGAAGCCGGCACTTCCACGATTCTATGTTTAGCGTTGACGGCGTTACGGACGCGTGTCAAATAATCTGCTATAGGGTCTGTAATCATAGTTTCAATCCTTTTAAATAATTACCAACTTGCTTTTTTAACACCTGGGATTAAACCTTTGAGGGCCATTTCACGGAAGTTGATACGTGAGATGCCGAATTGACGCATATAGCCTTTTGGACGTCCAGTAAGCTGACAACGATTGTGGACGCGGATAGGTGAAGCGTTTCTTGGAAGCTTCTGGAGGCCTACGTAGTCACCTGCTGCCTTGAGGGCTGCACGTTTCTCGGCGTATTTCTCCACCATCGCCATTCTCTTGCGCTCGCGCGCTTTCATTGATTCTTTTGCCATATCTTACTTATTTTTTCTGATTTTTAAATGGAAGACCAAACTGTTTCAACAAGGCCATTGCTTCCTTGTCGGTGTTCGCTGATGTCACAAAGGTGATATCCATACCGTTGATCTTGTTCACCTTGTCGATGTCGATCTCCGGGAAGATGATCTGTTCGGTGACGCCGAAGCTGTAGTTGCCGTGGCCATCGAAACCTTTGTCATTAATACCTCTGAAGTCACGAACACGTGGGAGAGCCACAGCGACTAAGCGTTCGAGAAACTCGTACATCTTGTCACCGCGCAATGTCACGCGCACGCCGATCGGGTTACCACGACGGAGTTTGAAGTTTGACACGTCGTGTCTTGAGATTGTCGGTACGGCTTTCTGTCCGGTGATAGCTGTCATTTCCTCTACACCATAGTCAATCAGTTTCTTGTCGGCGAGAGCTGCGCCGATACCCTGATTGAGCGAAATTTTCAAAAGCCGTGGAACCT